>LNAP01000044.1_pt1 | contig 192493 bp, 177 predicted proteins | sample 602601 | NCBI WGS metagenome assembly LNAP01 (sample SAMN02440304, study PRJNA202911) | soil metagenome | biome: Subtropical and temperate rainforests or woodlands; isolation source: soil samples (1 kg each in a 20% v/v slurry with milli Q water) were... ...
AATCTCAATCGAAAGGCGCTTGCATTTCTGCGCCTCGCTTCAATCAGACTCATGTTGAGAAAACTATGCAATCCAGCATGATCTCTCCGGACAGACTCTTAGCCTGCTACGAGGGGAAGTCGCCGCTAGATGAGGCATATTCTGCCTCCACAGCGCAACAGATAGGCGCCTTTCTGCGACCCAACTGACAAGTCTGGTTTTGGCTCCCCGATCAAAGACATTCCCATTCCATCTTGCGAGGGTTCGCTGAAAAATTCATATTGCGAAAAGCATTGTGCTATGCGTAACTGACGTCGGCAACAGTATTGCAAGCGGCAAAGGAACTGCCCGCCATGGCGACGGGACTTCAAATTCTTATCGATGCACTCTTGCTCGCGGGAATCTACGCGATCGGCGCCTTGGGCTTCGCTCTTATTTGGGGCGTATTGAATGTGCTGAACATCGCCTATGGCGCGTTCATCATGCTCGGCGGCTATCTAAGTTATTTTCTTTGGAAAGCAGGAATCGATCCGCTGCTAACGATCCCTATCGTCATGTCGGCTCTTTTCGCTATCGGATATGCGACGCAAGAGTTCCTGTTCAAGAACGTGATAGGGGGACCTGCGTCGCTCGGGATTTCGCTGAGCTATGGGCTAAACCTGCTGTGCGTAGGATTGGTGTTGTATTTCCTGTCGGCGGAGTACCGCAGTATCACGACTCCCGATTATCTTCGCGGCTATGTCGTCGTGTTTGGCGCCAAGCTTACTCTTGCTCGCATAGCAACTATCCTCATTGCCCTCACTCTGACCGCCGCAGTCTGGATATTCGTGGATCGGACGGAACTTGGGGCTGCAATCCGTGCGACGCGGCTCGATCCCGAAGCTGCGCGGTTGGTGGGAATTCGCATAGGTCCGATCTTCAATCTTACTGCCGGGATATCCGGAGCGCTTGCAGGTGCGATGGGCGCATTGATTACCCTGGTTTACAGCGCGTCCCCGGGCATGGGAGATCAATATCTGTTGCAGATCCTCGTCGTCACGGTGCTGGGCGGACTCGGCAGTTTGATTGGGCCGTTGATCGGCGCGTTGATCGTCGGCTTCGCGTCCAGCGCGACCGCGAATATCTTCGGTGCAACCTACAGCATGCTCGTCGGTATGGCGATTGTATGGGTTGCCCTCATACTTTTCCCAAACGGGATTCTCGGTCGGCGTTTCTACGAAACGTGAGAAACTTGAGAGCGCTCGTGGCGCTGAGGCAATAACGTATGCGGAAGAATGAAGTCCAACTGATCGCCATTGCTGCGTTGGCGGCGGCCGTCGCCCTTGTCGTCATTCCGATGATCGTCGGCCCTTATGGACTGCGCGTCGCTACAACCGTATTCATGTTCATTGCCCTGGCTCAAGCCTGGAATCTGATTGGAGGATACGCTGGGCTAATGTCGCTTGCGCATGCAGCCTTCTTCGGTACCGGAGCGATCCTCACTGCCATCTTCCTGATCAACGGAGTCTCCCTCAGCCTGGCGGCGGCGGCGGCGATTGGCATCTCCGTTCTAATCGCAGTCGCCGTAGGCATACCGACCCTTAGGTTGCGCGGACATTACTTCGTCGTTGCGACATTGCTTGCCACCGAAGCGATCCGAAATCTCGTGATCAATCTTAACGCGTTCAAGTTCAACGGCGGGATCGCGGTCAACATCATTTCGCAGGTTGGGTTGTCAGCATACTCGGCCGACGCCTACAATCGGATATTCTTCTACATTATGGCGGGCTGTGCGCTCGTCTCGATCGCAGTGTCGCTCTGCTTTGAATACTCGCGTTGGGGACTTGCCTTGAGAGCCGTCAGAGACAGTGAGCGAGCTGCATCTGCGCTTGGAATCTCTGCGCCGAACCTGAAAGCCGGCGTATTTATTCTCAGCGCCTTTTTGACGGCCGCCGTCGGCAGTGTGTGGGCATGCTGGCAGGGTTCGGTTGAGGCAAACGAGGCTTTCAGTCTGTCGCTGACCTTTGAAGTCATCGTTATGGTGCTGCTCGGCGGCCGTGGCACGGTCGTGGGTCCGATCGTGGGCGTCATTTTGATACTCCTGCTCAACGAATGGCTGGGCGTAAGATTCGCCGAGATTAGCCAGATCGTATCCGGCGGCATTGTGATCGTCGTGGTCCTCTTTCAGCCGGATGGCCTCGCGAAAGTGTTTCGGGGCGGATGGGCAACGCTGTCGCCGAAAACTCTGCGACAGAACCTCATGCGCTATCGGGTGCGTTAATGACGTCATTACTCCAGGTCAGCGGTCTGACGAAAAGATTTGGCGGCCTTTCCGCGGTGGATGGAGTCGATCTGGAAATCGGTCCCGGCGAGATCGTCGGCCTGATCGGACCGAATGGCGCCGGAAAGACGACGTTCGTCAATTTACTCACGGGTGAGCTCCTCCCGAGCACCGGCAGCATCCGCTATCGCGGCAAGGACATCACTGCCTCGCCACCTCACTCCAGATGCGCAATGGGAATCGTGCGGACCTTCCAGGTACCCGAACCTTTCGTTGATCTAACGGTGCGCGAAAACGTCATGATCGGTCGGCTCTTCGGATCTGCTCCAGCCCGTAACATACATGAAGCAGGGCTGTTGGCCGATGAGATACTCAATTCCGTTGGGCTTCGTGCAGTTCGTGACCACGCAACTGCCACGCTTACGACCGCGGCGCTTAAGAGACTAGAGATAGCTCGCGCCTTGGCTGCGGAGCCATCAGTGTTGGTCCTCGATGAGCCACTTGGTGGGCTTAATACCACAGAGGCGCGGGCTGCCCTCGATCTCGTAAGGGAGGTCCGCGGAAAGGGAATCTCCATCATCTTTATCGAGCACATCGTGCCAGCCGTGATGGCCGTCAGCGATCGCGTCGTTGTTTTGGCCAATGGCCGCAAGCTCGCCGAGGGAACTCCCGAGACGATCCTAAACAACGAAGAGGTAAAGAGGTCGTATCTGGGCAATGTGCAGGCTGCCTCGATCCGTCGATCCCGTCCCACACAGGTCAATACGGAGTCTTGATGAACGCATCGGGTCATGAAGCGGTCGCGAATCCGGCAGCCGGGCGAGAGACGGCTCACGAAACCATTCTCGGTGTCGTTGGATTAAACGCGGGTTACCAGCACATCCAGGTGCTCCGCGACGTGACCTTCAGCGTGAGCCGCGGCGAAATTTTTGCAATCGTCGGCACGAACGGAGCCGGCAAATCGACGCTCTTGCGGACCATTTCCGGGCTAATCGCGCCGATGAGCGGATCGATCAACTTCGAAGGAACGGAGATCGCGGGCCGCGATGCTGCGGACATCGTAAGTTGCGGCATCAGCCAATCGCCCGAAGGCAGACGCTGCTTCGCCGGTCTCACGATTGAAGAGAATTTGCGGCTCGGAGCCTTCAGCCGAAGAGCGGGATCGCCCGCTCTCGGAGAGCGCCTGGAGAACGTATACGGCTATTTTCCGCGGCTGCGCGAGCGGCGAAGGCAACTCGCCGGCACACTGTCGGGTGGCGAACAGCAGATGTGCGCGCTAGGCAGGGCACTGATGGCGCTTCCGAAATTGCTGATCGTCGACGAGCTATCGTTGGGCCTGGCCCCGATCATAGTCGAAGAGTTGCTGCGAACACTTCAAGGGATTCAGGAGTCGGGCACGACCATCATGTTGGTTGAGCAGGACGTCGGAGTGGCACTCAGCTTTTCCGATCGCGCTATCGTCATGCAACAGGGACAGATCGTACTGCAGGGATACTCCGAGCATTTGCTCGGAAGCGAGCACGTTGTGAACAGCTATCTTGGAGGAGTGATATGAAACGAGAATTTACGCGTCGAAATGCAATCAAGTTGGGCGGAATTGGCATCGCCTCCGCAACACTTAGTTCGGTGCCGGCCTTTGGCCAGCAGAAGACGGAGAAATTCAAAATTGCCTGCGTGAACAGCCTCAGCGGCGGCTTTGCCCGTTACGGGCAGGAGCTTCAGCGTGGCATGGAGATTGCGTTGGATAAGATCAACGCAAAAGGTGTCAAAGTAGGTGACAAGACATTCACCTTCAACGTCGAAACGTACGACGACAAGACCGATGGGCCGACGTGCGCAAAGTTCGTCGAGAAGGCCGTGACCAGCGATAATGCTCAACTCGTCATCGCCGGCGTCGGGAGCGTGATCGCCCGGGCGATTATCCCGGTGGCTCAACGCTTGCGCGTTCCGATGCTGGCCCTATGGGCGCAGGTTGACGGCGTGTTTTCATCGCAAGCCGGCAACCCCTTTGTTTTCGGCGCAATGCCGCCGTTCAGCAGGTATTACACCCTGATCAGCCAAATGGGTGCCGGCTTCTCCAACCCGAAGATTCGACGCGTCGCAATGATCACTCCGAGCGACGAGCTTGGAGTTTTCACGGCCAAGGACTACCTCCCTGCGGATATGGCGAAGGCGGGATTGGAGCTTGTCGGAACCGAATTCTTCGCGCCGAAGTCGCAAGATTTCGGGGGCGCCCTGGAGCGGGTCTCACGCCTCAAACCGGATATGCTGGTCATCAATTGTTACACTCCGGAGATCATTGCGATCTTCAAGGAAATGCAAGCATTGAACTTCTTTCCTCCGATGATTGTTGTCGAGGCACCCACAAAGCTACATGAGACCATCGGAGATTCGATCAACGGCGTGTTTGTTCCGACTTTTTGGGACCCGACCCTGGACAAGACCCGCGACAATTATATCGGCACATCCCGCGATTTTGCTGCTGCCTATCTGGCCAAATTCAAGGAGGCTCCGCCGGATTTTGTCGCGGCTTGCGGCGCGAACAATCTCGTAGTTCTGGCAAACGTCCTGAGCTCGGCATCATCCTTGCCGACGGCGGAGGAGCTTCGCGAACGTCTGCGAAAGCACGATGGCGAGACCTTCTTTTCTCAAACCAAATTTGATGACGATGGTTTGAATCGCAGGGGGGTCGTCTATCCGTCGCAGTTTCAAAAAGGCAAGCCGGTCATGGTGTATCCGCCGGAAGTCCGGGTTGCTGAACCCGTGCACCCGTACCCGCCCCGATGAACGATTGAGCGGCCGGTTTCTCCCGTGCCGTATTGCAAAACGTATTGCGCAATACAGAATAAAATGGTCTATAGGACCAGATCGCGCTGGCTCGGATTTCGAGCCGGCGTCGCCTAAGAAACGGAGGAATGGTTTGATGAGTAGCGGAAACGGAAGTTCCCTGGGAAGCGTCTTGGATTTTCGTGGGCCGCGCCAGGCGCTGCCGGAGGCGGCTCATGCCCCGGGTTACATCTACAGTTCGCCGGAGGCCTTCCAGCGCGAAATCGACGGCTACTTCATGAAGGATTGGCTCTACATGGGCCGCGAGGAGGAACTGGAGAAGCCAGGCGATTACATGACGCGCCGTATCGTGGGTGAGCCGATTATCATCGCTCGGAACAAGGATCGTTCCCTGCACGCATATTACAACATGTGCGCTCACCGCGGTGTGGAAGTCGCAGAAGGCAATGGCAACACGCGCGCCTTCAAGTGCCCATACCATGGCTGGGTCTACGATCTTGAGGGCAAGCTCGCCGGCGCGGGTCATATGAAGGAGAGCGTTGGTTTCAATCTCGCCAACTGCCGGCTGCGTCCGATCCGAATCGATACCTGGCGGCGGAACATCTTCATCACGTTCAATCCTTCCGCTCCGCCACTGACGGAATTCATTTCGGAGTTTGAAAAGGACTTCGGCTTTCTTCAAATGGAAAATTGCCGTCTCGGCAACAAAATCGTGATTCCGTTGAAGTGCAATTGGAAGTTCGTGCCCGAGAACCTGATGGATTTTTATCACGTCAACGTTCTTCACGTCGGTACGTTTGGCGGGAACTTCACCTGGACCAACGATGACGTTGTACTGAAGGACAAGGGTGGACTAACGATCTTCTACAAGGCAGGTCCGCCTACCCCCGGCGGAGAGCTTCTCCTCGGCAAAATGCCCTGGATGGAAGATCAGGATAAAAGCTTTGCCTGCACAGGGTTCATGGCTCCGAATTTTACGATCTTCGGACGCGTCGATTGCGTCCGGCCCATAATTGTGTGGCCGGTTTCTGAGAGCGAGTGCGAGATCTGGGTCTATCACCTCTTTCCGGAAAAGGTCTTCGAGCGGCCAGATATCAACGAGAAGCTCAAGGTCTATCACGACTACCAGTGTAAGGTGTTGGGTGAAGATCAGCAGATGGTGGAATCCATGCAAAAGGCGATGAGCTCTCGGGCGTATGTGCCCGGGAGGATGTCAACGCTTGAGAAGCCGCTGCATCATTACCTGAATGCGCATATCGATCGTGTCTTCGGGACCGTTGGCAAGGACGTGGGATGATGGCGGCAAATTTTGCAACCACACCAGACCTTGACCGGGCGGCCGATGCGCTTGTCGACTATATGAGCACGAAGGCCGGCGATTCAGTCGTAATCACTGTCGATACGGACACCGATGCCCGTGCAATCGACGCTATCTTCCGGCGAGTCCAGGCCGTACAGGCCAGGGCGGTGATTCTGACGATGCCGCGACTTCCCTATCAGGGGGCGCTGGCCGATCCGTACGTCCCGCCGGCGGTTGGCCCGGCTGTGAAGAATTGCGATGTCTGGATTGACCTCACGTTCCCCTACATGGCGGGCTGCCGCGTCCACGATGAAGCCACCCGTGAGGGCGGCACCGCAAAGTATCTCCTTGGCGGCGATATGGGCAGCGCAGGATTGTTTAGGTTATTCGGCGCAGTCAACCTCGACAAATACTTCGAGCTGCTTCGTCCGTTCGAGAAGGCGCTAACCAGTCTGAAAGGACACGACGTCAGGATAACCGACAGATTGGGCAGCGACGTCACTTTCAAACTGGCTGAGCCGCCCTTCGGCAAGCCAAGACGCGCCGATAAAGCAGGAACCTTTCTTGTTCCGGGCTCCTGTACGATGTTTCCCGATTTGGAGTCCGTAAAGGGTACATTGAAGTTTGCTGCAATCTTCCATGAGTATTTCACGACATTGAGCGAACCGCTCACGGTTCACGTAGATGGAAAAATCAGGGAGATTGAAGGCGGGGGAGCAGATCGCTTGCTGCTGGATCGCGCTCTGCGTCGGGCGGGAGGGGGTGAATACGGCTTTGTTATTCACTTTACCTACGGCATGAACCCCGGAGCCCGGGCAACGGGTCATTCGTTCATCGAAGACTCGCGGGTTATGGGCAACAATGCGGTTGGAATGGGGCTTCCCTGGTGGATGCCAGGCGGCGGAGAGAACCATCCGGATGCGGTGCTCAGTAAGCAGTCGATATGGATCGATGGCGAACAGCTGGTCCGCGACGGGTTACCGATAGCCAAGAATCTCATCGAGGCGGCAAAAGGGCTCGTACCTCTGCCTCACTGAGGTTAAGGAGTTTTCAAATTTGAAACCGGCATGCTTTGACTTCCACGCTCCACGAAGCCTCGATCACGTATTGGCCTTGCTTGGCGACCACGGCGAGGATTGCCGTATCCTGGCCGGTGGTCAGAGCTTGGTTCCGCTCCTGAACCTACGCATGCTGCAGCCGGCCGTTCTCATCAGTATCAACGAATGCGCCGAGCTGTCCTATATCCGGGAAACTCCCTCGGCAATCGTTTGCGGAGCTCTGACAAGGCAGATCGAGGTCGAGCGGTCGGAACTCGTACAGCGCGACGTGCCACTTTTGGCGAAAGCCGCAAGGTTGATCGGGGGGATGGCGAATCGTAACCGAGGCACCGTCTGCGGCAGCCTTGCTCACGCAGACCCGCTCGCCGAGCTGCCGGCTGTTGCGCTCGCACTGGATGCAACGTTCGTGGTTAACCGAAAGGGCAGTCGACGCGAGGTCCCCGCGGTCGATTTTTTTCTTTCCGAATTAAGCACCTGCATTGAACCTGGTGAGATGCTTGAAGCGGTACGTTTCCCGAAGCGCGGCGCCGGAGAGCGTGAGACGTTTCTGGAGTTGGGAAACCGGCGTCACGGCTTTGCCGTAGCTGGGCTTGCAGTTCAACTGAATTTTGATGGCGACAATAAGTGCATTGGAGCGCGGGTTGCCGCGCTTGGTGCCGGCGCCGTGGCGTTACGCCTGAGCGGCGCGGAAGAGGTGCTGCGAGGCAACAGCCTCGCGCCTGACATTATTGCCGAAGCCGCGGAAGCCGCTTATCGCGATGTTGATCCACCGTCCGACATACATGCCGATGCAGCGCATCGAAGGCATTTGGTACGAACGCTGCTTTCGCGGGCGGTAAACGAGATCGTCGCCAATGAAGGCGGGAGGGCCGCATGACCGGCAAGGTGGAAGTAACATTGACGGTCAATGGACGGAAATTTAGGCGGATGGTGCAACCGCGCTACCTCCTGGCTGATTTTCTTCGTCACGAGGCGGGTCTGAAGGGCACGCATATCGGATGCGAGCATGGAGTGTGCGGCGCCTGTACCGTGCTCATCGACGGAGCGACGGCGAGGAGCTGCCTGCACTTTGCGATAGCTGTTCAGGGCAGCGAGATCAACACTGTTGAATCGCTCTCTGAAGATGATGAACTCAACGCGCTTCAGACGGCGTTTCACGAAAATCACGGGCTGCAGTGCGGGTTTTGTACATCCGGTTTCCTGATGACGGCGACTGAGCTGCTGAAGAGCACTCCCGATCCCTCGGAAGCGGAAATTCGTGAGGCCCTCACCAACAATATTTGCCGGTGCACGGGCTATTCGAACATCGTCAAGTCCGTTGTCGCGGCGGTAGAGAAGATGATGGCCCAGGTCTCCGCGGAGAAGGAGACGAATCATGGCTGACAGCAAGAGTGCGAAGTACGTCGGCACCAGCGTTCCCCGTCGTGAAGACGACTACCTCCTTAGAGGATTGGGACAGTACGTAGACGATCTGCCCGAGCCGAAGGACCTTATCCATCTGGGCTTTGTCCTCAGTCCGCACGCACATGCGTTGATCAAGTCGATTGACGCGAGCGAAGCTCTCAAGCTGGATGGCGTTATAGCCGTACTGACGGGCGAGGACCTGTCCAAGTTGGTTAAGCCGATGCTGATCGAAATTGGAATGGCAGGATACGTTGAGAATACGCGCGACGTAATTGCCCGAAAAAGGGTCCGTTTCGTTGGCGAGCATGTCGCTGTCGTCCTCTCCGACGACGCGTATACGGCGCGCGATGCGATCGAGTTGGTCGCCGTCGAGTATGAACAGCTCCCAGCGGCGGCGGATCTTGAAAAAGCGCGCGATCCGGATGCTGCCAAAGTACACGATCATATCGACCGCAACACGATGCTGAACATCAGCTTTTCGACCCCTGACTTCGAAAAGGCGTTCGGCTCGGGCGATATGGTGATACGCGAACGCTTCCGAACCGGGCGGGTCGCCGGAGTCCCGCTCGAGCCCAGGGGTTGCTTGGCGATCCCCGATCATGTCGGCGACAGTCTGACCTTGTATACGTCGTCGCAAATCCCGCATCTGGTCCGAACGGGTATCGCGAATCATCTCGGAATGCCGGAAGCGCGGATACGGGTTGTCATCCCTGAAGTCGGAGGCGGTTTCGGCACCAAGGCTCAGTTTTATCCCGAAGAGCTCATCGTTCCTGCCTTGGCCAGAAAATTTCGGCGGCCAGTAAAATGGATTCAGGATCGACGCGAAGAACTCCTTACGAATATCCACGCGCGGGATCATCTCTACGAGGTCGAGGCCGCGGTATCGAAAGACGGCATCGTCAATGCCCTCAGGGTCCAACTGACGACCAACGCTGGCGCATATTCGAGCTATCCGTTCGGCTGTACGTTGGAGCCGACCGGTGGGGTGCGGATGATAGTCGGTCCCTACAAGATCAAGAATTACGCCTATCAGGCTTATGCCGTCACGACCCATACTTGCCCGTCGGGCGCCTATCGCGGGGTCGCGCAGCCGTCGTGCTTCCTTGCAATCGAGGGGATGATGGACCGTATCGGCCGTCAGCTCGGTATAGATCCCGCCGAAGTGAGGCTTCGCAACATTATCCCAACGCGTGAACTTCCCTACGTCAATGTTGTTGGCGTCCGGTACGACACCGGCAGCTATGAGGAATGCTTGCGTAGGGCGATGGAGCTGATCGGATACGATGAGTTCCGATCCCGGCAGCCGTCCAACCGGCTGATGAATGGGAAGTACCGCGGCATCGGGATTTGTTGCTTCACCGAGATTTCAGGCACAGGTGCGCCCGGGTGGCGCGCCCGCGGCATCGTAAAAATTCCAGGATTTGATAGCGCGTTGGTGCGCGTCGATCCAGGCGGGAAGATGATGGTCTTCGTCAGTCATGCATCCGCCGGACAAGGGCATTTGACGACCTTTGCTCAAATTCTCGCCGACGAACTCGGTGTTTCCATCGAAGACGTGACGGTCATCGAGGGCGATACGGCCAGTTCCCCATATGGCACTAATACCTTTGCAAGCCGCAGTGCGGTGACTGGTGGCGGCGCAATCATCCGCGCATCCGAAAAGGTGGCTACGAAAATCAGGAGGATAGCCGGGCACCTTCTCGAGTGTGATCCCGGCGACATAATCCTGCGCAACGGCCGGGCCGAGGTTCAGGGCACCGAACTCGGCGTACCGCTCAAGATGGTCGCTGAAACAGCATATTCCATGAACGCCTCGTCGCTGCCGGCTGGCGAAGACTTTGGTCTCGAAGCAACAGATTTTTACGATCCCCCTCTCGCGACGATGGCGAACGCGGTTCACATCGTGCAGGTCGCCGTCGATCCCGATGACGGAAGGGTTGAGCTTGAGAAATACGTCGTTGTTCACGATTGCGGTCGGCTGATCAACCCCATGATTGTCGATGGCCAGATCCAGGGTGGAATAGCCCAGGGAATCGGAGAAGTTTTGATGGAGGAGGTGGTCTATGACGACCAAGGCCAGATGCTCAACGCGAGTCTCCTGGACTATCTGCTTCCCACGGTACTGGACGTACCCGATTGCAGGCTCGACCACATTCAATCTTCGAGCATCGATGCGGTCGGCGGTTTCAAGGGTGTCGGCGAAGGTGGCGTGATCGGAGCAGTTCCGTCGATCACGAATGCGGTGGCGGACGCGCTTGCGCCGCTGGGTGTCAATATCAATAGCATCCCGCTGCGGCCATCCCGGCTGACCGGGTTGATCCGAGAGGCCCGAGCTGCCGGGATACAAGACAGGAACTGAGATGGAAATAATGGGTGAACACCGCGTCAACGCATCCCGGGAAGACGTCTGGCGCGCGTTGAACGATCCGCAAGTCTTGATGGAGGCGATCCCAGGCTGCGAGTCGATGGTGTCGCGTGGGCCGAACAACTTCGAAGCGACAGTGCGCGTTGCGGTCGGACCCATTCGTGCGCGGTTTGTCGGTGCGGTAACGTTGCAGGATATCGATCCTCCAAACTCATATTTGATCGTTGGCGAAGGGAAAGGTGGCACCGCGGACTTCGCCAAAGGGCAGGCGCGGGTAAGTCTTGTTCCCGATGCCGCCGGCACGTTAGTCCAATACGTCGTCTCAGCGCAGGTCGGAGGGAAGCTGGCGCAGATCGGCGGGCGAATGATCGAGGGAACGACGAAGAGGGTTGCAAAGCAATTTTTCGAGAAATTCTCGGGCATCCTATCCGTTGAAGAAGGTTCCGATAGCTTGCCGGCTACCAATGTTACATCGGTCCGGTTCATCACAAGGGCAAATGGCGCGGTGATCGCAAGCGCGGGGTTGGCGGCGGGAATTCTTGCCGCATGGTTGTGGAAATAGCGTTCGGCGATTCACACCGCCGCGCGATCACCGGACTTGTAGTCCGCGCTGACAAAGGCCGAGTCAATGTCGGGAAAAATACTGGTTCTGGTGGCTACAATGACCGGTACCGCAGAAATGATTGCAGAGGATATCGTCGCTGCTTATTGCGCTCGCCGAGCGTTTACGATGCAAGAGCTGCAAAAAGCGACGCTTGAACAGCTTGCCTGCGCGCGAACCGCTCTGCTTGTGAGCAGTACTTACGGAGAAGGCGAGGTACCGGAGCCATCCATACCATTTTTCAACCTTGTCAATGCGAACAAGCCGGACCTCTCTGGCCTTGTGTATGGGGCCATCACACTCGGCGACAGGGGGACCTATCCCAATACGTTCGCCAACGGCGGACGACTGTGGGATGCACTCTTGACTGAGTGCGGCGCAACACGAGTTGGCCAGTTGCTGGTGCTTGATGCTAGCGATCCAGCAGACAAGTCTGAGTTGGCGCTGCGATGGGCAGGGGATTGGCTCGGATTTGTCGACGGACATCGCACCACCGGGGCAATCAACCAATGACGAAGAAAATCGCGGTTGTCGGGGGGGGGCCGGCAGGGATCTACTTTGCCGATGCGATGTCCCGGCTCGACCCGTCGGCCCGGACCGATGTGCTCGAGCGTTTGCCGTTTCCATTCGGCCTGGTCCGTTATGGGGTGGCGGCTGACCATCATGGGACAAAGAATGTTACGCAAATTCTGGCTCGCGCTATGCGTCGTCCAAACGTCAGATATTTCGGTGGGGTAGAGGTTGGGCGCACTTTGTCGCTCGCCGAACTCGATCAGATCTACGACGCGGTTGTTCTGGCCACTGGTGCAAGCGGCGGCCGAACGGTCGAGTTTCCTGCGGACGATAGTTATGAGAGCGTCTCCGCCTTCGATCTTGCCCGTTGGTTGAACGGCTACCCGGGTTCTGCGCCGTTCTCTCGTAGACCCCTACGTTCGGTTGCGATCATCGGCAACGGAAATGTTGCGCTCGACGTGGTCCGCCTCTTGGCAAAGCCGGTCCATGAACTCGCAAAGCTCGATCTTTCCGCCGAGGGGATCGAATGGCTGCAATCAAACGCCTTGGAGCGAATCAACGTCATCGGTCGAGGCAGGGCCGGAGAGACACGATTTTCCGTCGCGGAATTGGAAGAGCTGGCTCACCTTGAGCATTTTCAGCCTCGTCCGGAGCAGCCGGACCTCCTGGAATATGACGGAATACACAACAACGGCGCTCTGGAAGTCCTGCGTCGATTTTCGGCGGCATCGGTCCGTGATGATGCGCGACCATTAGGGTTTCATTTTGGCTGCGCGATTGCGCGATATGAATCTGACGCCTTGCACGTGCTCTCTTCCGGACGGCCGCTGAGGATTCCGGCAGAACTCGTCGTTCACGCCATCGGCCAGCATGCCGGAGGATTGCCCGGCGTCGGTGGTGGCGCACTGGAAGGTGTGAAACACACAAACGGTATCGCTTGGGGGAGGGAGGCCACATTCGCTGTCGGATGGGCCGCGGGCACCGGTAGAGGCACGATACCGGAGAGCCGGGGGAGTGCGCAGGCGGTAGCCCAGCTCGTCGCAGCGTTACCGCGCAAGGCGCGCGGAATTGAGCATCAAGACGTCGTCTCTCTGGAGAAACTGCTGCACGTCAGAGCGGTACCCTACGTTTCGTGGGATGCGTGGGAGCGGATCGACAGGAGCGAGCTTGAGCTCGGCCGGATGAGCGGCAAGATCCGTCAGAAATATAGGACTCTTTCTGAGTGCGCAGGCGCGATAGACCAGTCAGGGCATCATCCTGACGCGTTGTCTAAAGAACCTGCATCGTAAGGACCTGCCGACGAATATTGCGAACAACGCGCTTTGCTGGGGCCTGACCGACCGTGGGATAAACGGACGTTTCAGTACCTGAAACTGCCAACGTGGAGACTGGAAATGCATCCCCTATTTGGTCCCAAACAGTCCGATGCTCCTCCGATCGCCGAAGCATGGCTTTGGGCTATCGCGGCATTCGCGTTTCTCGTGAATGTCTTGCTGATCGGCATCGTTTGCCTGCTTCACTAATCGGCCAAGGGTCGCGACGATGAACGACAAAAGTCTCCCGCGAACCGTGAAACGTTGGTGTCGTTCCATTCTTCGGTTTCTCAGCGAGAATATGAGGTATGTCGTGGGACCTCATTAAAGCCCGGAGATTGGCCGAGCCGGCCGGGCTCGCCGAACAAAAATGTGTGAGAATTGAACCGCTTATTCTGGCGCGGCCAAATTCCCTGTAATGTCGTGATATGTTCCCTCCTAGCCGAAAAATTTTCCGTGTTAATTTGAGCAGGGAATTGACCCTAGCTAGCTGAATTGTAGCGGTCGGAGACTACCTAAGGTGTCTCCGACCCCTTAAAATGAGTGATTTCCCTGTAAAATTCCCTGATAGCAGGGAATTTGCGCGGAGACGAGTGCGATCAGCACTGCGTCGCCAGCCAGCATTTACGTCAAGAAATCGGCCGCTTTTCGATCTGCCGGCATTCTCATTTCGACGCCATCCGGAGCGCCCGGTTTACGCAGCGCCTGTTCTGCGCCGGTCCCGATTGGCCTGCAAGTAATAGAGGCGCTTGGCGTGCAGCATCTTCATGTCGGCGCGCTTGACGACCTGCTCCAGCCGGTCGCCGGGCCGGCTGGTGGCTATTCCGGTCGAGATGCTCAGCGCAACGTCGGGGTAATATTGGTTGTTGAGTTCGATGAGTTCCGCGAGCGAGGCGAGAACGGCTTCCCCGCCGGCGGCGTCGGTGCCTGGCAACAGGACCGCGAACTCGTCGCCGCCGATACGCGAGACCGAAGACGGCTTCTCGACCAGCGAGCCGAATACTTCGCCCGCCCGGCGCAACAGTGCGTCGCCGGCGCCATGGCCGAATTCGTCATTCGCAGTCTTCAGTCCGTTGAGATCAGCGATGATGATGGTAACCGGCTGCGGCCCCTTGCGTTCAAGCCGGTTGAGCTCGTCGACATAGAACGAACGATTCAAGGTGCGCGTCAGCACGTCATGGGTGCCGAGATATTCGAGATAGGCTTCCGCTTTCTTGCGAGCGGTGATGTCGGTCAGCGCGACCTGCACCAGCGACCAGTCGCGTTCATGGTTGGGCAGCACGGAGAATTGCAGCAACAGATGCAGCTTGGCGCCATCGAGCGCGTAGTTCACCACTTCCCGTTGCTGGAACAGCTTGCCGTCCCAGAGATCGACGAGTTGCTCGCGAAAATGCGGCTCCATCTCATCGCGGAACACGGCGGGCAGGTTGCGCAACAACGTCTCTTTATCGGGCGCGCCGAACAGCTCGAGCGTCCGGCTATTGACGTCGAGCACACGGATTTCGCTCATGCAGCGGGGGACGAATTCCTCATGCACATCGGTGAAGACGCGGAAGTCCTCGACGCCGCGAGCGCGCACGTCGTCGATGAGCCGTTTCACGGCGCTGAAATCCTCCACCCACAGCGAGACCGGCGAATGCGCAAACAGGCCGAACGCGTAGTTCTCGCTCGCCATGAGGCGGCGCCGGGCGCTTTCCCGCTCGGTAACGTCCTCGATCGCGATCATGACGCGGTCCCAGCTCTTTTCGTGGCCGGGCAGGATCGTGCCGTTGAGCTGGATATCGAGACGCTCGCCGGTCAGCCTATAGTTAACCGTATGGCTGGAGAAGCTCGATTGCCCATTCCAAAGCTGGGCAAGCTCCTCGACATGGCTCTTGAAGGTATCGTCACGCATCACCTGGCCGAGATTGGCTATCAGATGCCCATGATCGCGAGCGCCGAACAGCGACAGCGTCTTGTGGTTGACCTTGAGGACCCGGATGCGTTCCGAACACAGCCGCACGCGGTCGGGGTCGGCGGCGAGGAATGCCTTGATATCGTCCACGCCCTCCGCTCGCCACTGTTCGAACAGCGCCTTGACCGCACTGAAGTCCTCGATCCAGAGCGAGACCGGCGCGAGGTCGAACATTTTGGCGTCGTCGTCGGGATCGGTGGCAGGCATTGAAAACCGGGACGAAATGACGGAGTTGGGCGTCACTCCACCTTTAGGTACAACTCGTTAAAAATGTCTCAGCCTTGTTCTATTGGCCGCGGAATTGCCGTAGCGGCCGCCGGGTCCGCATTGCAACCATGGATGGCGCTATGACATTTTGAAGCGGATAAACAGCCAGGCTTTTACCTGGTCCATCACCAAAGCGAGGACGACGGCAGCCGCGAAAATCGCTGCGACGATCGATGGTGCAAGAGGCGTCATCAATATCCCACCAAGCGCCAGCGTGCCGATGATCGAGACGTCCAGAATGCTTGATACGATCACCGGCAGGCTTGGCCGCGAAGACCAAAGACGCCTGCGCTCGCGGACGACATAGAATACGGCCTGGCCGTTCAGGGCGAGCGTTACGAGCGTCATCGTGCGCAGCGTATCGATATCGAGATGCAGCACAAATGAGCCATAGGTCAGGATGCCGATGCAGAATGCGAGGTCGAAGAGACCCAAGGCGATGCCGACAATGGTGAGGGTATCGATCCGCCAGGAGTTCGGCGTTGACGAGGGGCGAACGTTGTCGGTGGTCGAGGACATTGCCAGAAAATCGCCGGTGATCATCGAAATGACCATCAGCATCGGTGTCAGGATCGCGTGCTTGGTCAATACCAGGCCGAACCCGAGAAACAGCACCTGCCGGGATTTATTAACGATGGATCGCAGCGCATAGGTCAGGATCCGCTGGAAGGTGATCCGGCCTTCCCGGACGGACGCGACTATGCCTCCAAGTCCCGGCTCGGTCAGAACAATGCCCGCGGCCGACTTGGCGACGTCGGTGGCGGTCGACACGGCTATGCCGATTTGTGCCTGACGCAGCGCCGGCGCGTCATTGGCACCGTCCCCGCACATGCCGACGGTGTGACCCGCGCGCTGAAGTGCCTTGACCAGGCGAAACTTGTCCTCGGGAAGCACGCCCGCGAACACGGAGAAATCATCCGGACCGACCCGATCGGGGATCCGGCCGGGCGGGCAAACGGCGCCAGTCAGTCCGACCGCTTCTGCGACGAAGACGGCTGTCGTAGCGGCATCCCCCGTGACCATGACGGTGTGAACGCCGAGCGCGCGCAACTGATCGATCATCGGCTTTGAATCGGCGCGCGGCGGATCGCTCAGCGCCACAGCTCCCGCCATATGCATGGCTTGATCGGTTCCGATTGCAATCCCGAGAACCCGGTGGCCGCGTTTTTCCAACTCGTCGGCGGCCAGCTCCGCTTCCGGCGAGGCTTGCGAAAGTGCGTGAACCACCGCAAAGGCGCCTTTGACGATGCGAACCGCCTTGCCGTCGCGGTCGACCGCGCGCGCCTCCGACATCTTGGTGGCCGGATCGAACGGTATGAATTTGGTGATCTCCAGAAGGCTGGTATCCGGTTTGCGCAACGTTGCGGCGGCCCGTATTGCGGTGTCGACCGGGTCGTTGCCGCCCTCGGCACTGGCCAACGCCGCCAGCGCAAGGACACGGTCTTCGTCGAAGCCTGGCACTGCGTGTACGGCGGCCACGGCGAGCTCGTTGCGCGTCAGGGTGCCGGTCTTGTCTATGCACAGAACGTCGAGGCTCGCCGCTTCATCGACTGCGGAGAGGCGGGTCGGAAGCACACCGACGCGCGTAAGAGCCTGCGCTCCAATGGCTGTTGCGAGCGTAAATGTCGCGGGCAACGCGACCGGCACCGAGGCGAGAACCGATATCAGGACCAACGGAATGGCTTCGGACACCGGCATGCCGATGGCGTAGGCGTAGACCATCAGCAACACGGTCACCGCGCCGTTGAAGCCGGCAAGATTGCGAACGACCCGAAATACCGCCTTCTGCTGCGTGCTGACGACATAGGCGGTACGGACCAGTTCCGCGGTACGTCCGAATTTGGTGCGCGACCCGGTGGCGCGCACTTCGGCGACAGCTTCGCCGCGCCGAACCAGGGCTCCTGCATAGGTTTCCGTGCCGGGTCCTGCTTCAACCGGCAGGGATTCGCCGGTGAGCATGGATTGATCGAGCAGGACCGATCCCTCGCGTATCAGGATGTCGGCGGCAACGATGGTGCCCAGGGACAGTTTTACAATGTCTCCAGGGACCAGTTCGGCGGCCGGCGAAATCGTCCACGCACCGTCGCGCATGACCGATGCATTGAGCGCCAGTCGTGATTTTAGCGCAGCGATTGTCGATTGCGCCCGGCTTTCGTGAAAGAAGCCGATAGCGGCATTGAATACGAGAAGTGCGCCAACGATCGCAGCCTCGACATATTCACCGAGCACCAATTGCAGGGCGATCGCAATCTCGAGCAGGAGCGAAACCGGAGCCAGGAATTTGCTCAGGATCATCCGCAGCGGATCAGCGGCAACGTCGGGCGTTGCGTTCGGGCCAAATTGCTCAAGCCTGCGGCGAGCCTCGGCGCTCGAAAGTCCACTTGTCAAATTTTCCATAGGTCTCTGGGCATTTCCGCGGTGAGCCCTTACCGGTTCCAATGCGGGGCAGAGCGGGCGAATGTCATGCTCCAGGCGTCCGCAACGCGCGCCCTCAGGATCCGATCGGCATATCCGTCTAACGCGGGGGACTCCGGCCCGGTTTGATATCGCTCAATAGCCTCGGGATGGTGCGGTGCCAGATATCGCAAGCGCAAGATCAAACAAGATCAGACGAGATGGCGGAAAGAAATGCGGCTGCCAACTGACGATGCCGACAAGAGAGTGCCGGTTAACGCTGGTAACGGTACCTTGATCAAGGATGAGAATCCTCATCCGGCGGTAGCGGGCAGCAATTTGCCGGCGGCCATCGCCGCTACGCGCCCGCCAGGCAGGCGGCGGTTGCGGCTCTCGATCGCGCTCTTTGCCGTTCTTCTCGCGGCGGGCGGCGCCGGAATCTATTGGTGGAAGCACGCGCAGTCGCAGCTGCCTGCCGGTATAAGCTGGGGCAACGGGCGGCTCGAGGCCGACGAGATCGATATTGACACCAAATTTGCGGGCCGGATCGCGGAACTGCACGCCGATATTGGCGATATGGTGACCGCGGGGCAGGTAGTCGCCCGCATGGATACCAAAGATCTCCAGCAGTCACTGCGGAAGGCGCAGGCACAGGTAAAGCAGGCGCGGCGGGCGATCGAGGAGGCCAATGCAAATCTGGAGCAGCAACGCACGCAACAAACGTTAGCCGCGCAGGAGCTGGATCGCACGCAGGGCCTGCTGAAAAATGGCTTCGCGACGAGGGAGCTGTTTGACCAGCGGAAGCAGGCGCTCGACGGAGCAAACGCAGCCTTGAGAGCCGCTACGGAAAGGGTTGCGCAGGCCGAACATGGGCTTGAAGCATCCGAACATGACGTGGGACTCTACACGGTCAACATCAATGACAACGATCTGGTGGCTCCGCGAGCCGGCCGAATTCAATATCGCATCGCCAATATCGGCGAGGTGCTTGCCGCAGGCGGCAAGGTCTTCACGATGCTGGACATCTCGTATGTCTACATGGACGTATATTTGCCGACACCGGAAGCAGGGAAGGTCAAGGTCGGAGCGGATGCCAGGATATTGCTCGATGCCTATCCCAACACGCCGATTCCAGCGAAGGTTTCCTTCGTTGCGAGCCAGGCGCAGTTTACGCCGAAGACGGTAGAAACCCAGAGCGAGCGCGACAAATTGATGTTCCGCATCCGCGTGCGGATCGATGCCGATCGCTCGCGCATCCACGCCGAGGCGGTGCGTAGCGGATTGCCGGGGCTCGCCTATATTCGAACAGATCCGGGCGTCGTCTGGCCAAGCAACCTTCAAGGTCAGCCATGAACGAAGAGGGCCAACCTGTTGCCGTCCTCGACAGCCTCACGCAGAAATACGGCAAGGTCACAGCGCTCGATGATGTAACGATCAGGATACCGGCCAATTGCATGGTCGGGCTGATCGGCCCTGACGGGGTTGGAAAATCCACTCTTCTCGGCATCATCGCAGGCGCGCGTCAAAACCAGTCTGGCAGCGCGACCGTACTCGGTGGAGACATCTCCGACACGAAGCACAGGGCGTCGGTATGTCCGCGGATCGCATACATGCCGCAAGGTTTGGGCAAGAATCTCTATCCTGACCTCAGCGTCCGTGAAAATATCGAATTTTTTGGCCGTCTTTTCGGAAAATCCCGCGATGAGCGCGAATGGCGGATCGCGGAACTGCTCGAAAGCACAGGGCTGGGTCCTTTTGAAGATCGTCCGGCGAAGAAGCTGTCAGGAGGCATGCGCCAGAAGCTCGGCCTGTGCTGCTCACTGATTCACGATCCGGATCTGCTCATTCTGGATGAGCCGACCACCGGTGTCGATCCGCTGTCGCGCCGCCAGTTCTGGGAACTGATCGAGCGCATCCGTGCGCGCCGTTCGGGCATGAGCGTCATCGTGGCGACCGCCTATATGGAGGAAGCCGAGCGGTTCGATTGGCTGGCAGCCATGAATGACGGGAAGGTGCTGGCAACCGGATCGCCAGCCGAACTTAAGGCCGGCGTCGGCGCTACGACGGTTGAGGCCGCCTTCATTGCGCTGCTTCCGGAGCAACAGCAAGGCGGTCATCAGGCGCTTCGGATACCGCCGCGGCGAATTTTCGACGGAGAGCCCATTATCACTGCCCGCGACTTGACCTGTCGCTTCGGCGACTTTACGGCCGTTGACGGCGTGAGCTTCACGATCGAACGCGGTGAGATATTCGGCTTTCTCGGCTCGAACGGCTGCGGCAAGACCACGACCATGAAGATGCTGACGGGCTTGCTGCAGCCGACCGCAGGCGAGGCGCTGCTGTTCGGAAAACCTCTCGACGCAAACGACATGAGTTCGCGCTACCGCGTCGGGTATATGTCGCAATCGTTTTCGCTTTACACTGAACTGACGGTCCGCCAGAACCTCGATCTTCATGCTCGAATTTTTCACCTGCCAGGAAAAAAGGCTGCGGCGCGTATCGCCGATTTGATCGCACAGTTCGGCCTCGAGGACTACCTCGATCAGCGTACGCTCGATCTGCCATTGGGAATTCGTCAGCGGCTCTCATTGGCAGTTGCGATCGTCCACGAGCCGGAGATCCTCATCCTTGATGAGCCGACCTCGGGCGTCGATCCCCTGGCACGGGACCGTTTCTGGCAAGCCTTGGTCGATCTGTCGCGCAAGCAGGGTGTAACGATTTTCATTTCGACCCATTTCATGAACGAGGCCGAACGTTGCGACCGGATATCGCTGATGGAATCGGGCCGTGTGCTGGCAACGGATACGCCGGCCGGGCTCGTCAAGGCCCGCGGCGCCGCCACGCTCGAAGACGCTTTCATCAGTTACCTGGAGGAGGCAACCGGATCACGTGCTCCGAAAGCCGAAGAATTCGTCAAGTCACTTGATACCGCTCATCAGCTACGACAGGCAACGCCTGAGCGCTCCTTGTTCAGCCTGCAGCGCTTGTTGGCGTATACGATCCGCGAGACCCTCGAACTCCTGCGCGACCCGATCAGGCTCGGGTTCAGCCTGCTCGGCACGACGTTTCTGATGCTGGTGTTCGGCTTTGGCGTGTCGACTGACGTCAATAATCTGTCTTTTGCCGTGCTCGATCATGATCAAAGTTCCGCGAGCCGTGCCTATCTGGAAGAGCTGAGAGGCTCGACCTATTTCGTCGAGAAAGCGCCACTCGACAATTATGCCGCGCTCGACAGTCGTCTGAAAAGCGGGGACATCTCGGTCGCGATCGAAATCCCGCCGAGCTTCGGCCGCGACATCAAGCGCGGACGTCCCGTCCAGGTCAGCGCCCTGGTCGACGGCGCGATGCCGTTCCGGGCAGAAACCATTCGCGGCTACCTGCAAGGCATGCATCAGTTATATCTGACGGATCCGGCGGTGAAGACGACGGTGCCATCTCCACCCCCGCCCGCGGATATCGAAATCAGGTTCAAATACAATCAGGATTTCGACAGCATCTACGCGTTGGTGCCTGCGAACATGTCGATGCTGCTCGCGCTGTTTCCGGCGATTTTGATGGCGCTCTCCATCGTGCGGGAGAAGGAACTCGGATCGATCACAAACCTGTATGTGACGCCTGTCAGCCGGGTCGAGTTTCTGCTCGGCAAGCAACTCCCTTACATCGCGGTTGCGATGACGAATTTCGCCCTGATGCTGATGCTGGCGCTGTTCGTGTTCAAGGTTCCGCTCAAAGGAAGCTTTCCGACGTTATTGCTCGGTGTGCTGATCTATGTGACGACGATGACGGGCTATGGCATGCTGATTTCGGCGTTCACGAAGACCCAGATCGCCGCGTTGTTCGGGACCGCCATTTTGACGGTTCTGCCAGCGACGCAATTTGCCGGAATGATGACGCCGGTTTCCTCATTGGCCATGGGCGCTCAGATCATCGGCCGCGGCTTTCCCATGACGTATTTCGTGCCGATCAGCGTCGGTACTTTCACCAAAGGTCTGGGCTTTGCAGATCTAAGCACGAACCTGCTGGCTCTCCTCGTCTTCGTTCCGATCATGACTTCTCTGAGCGTTCTGCTGCTTCGCAAGCAGGAGCGCTGAGGTCTCGCGATGCGCAAGGCTGCAAATATCTACTGGCTCGGCGTCAAGGAGTTGCGCAGTTTCATGCGCGATTTCGTCCTTCTGGGGTTAGTGGCCTATGCGTTCTCGCTGGCCGTGACCTTGCAGGCGCGGAGCAATTCGCAGGAGCTTAATAACGCCTCGATCGCCATCGTCGACGAGGACCACTCCGAGCTATCGCGCCGGATCGCCCATGCGTTCTTTCCTCCGCTGTATCAGACACCGAAGTTGATCGCGGAGCGTGACATCATCCCGGCGATGAACGCTGGGCGGTTTACTTTCGTGATCGATATACCGCCGAACTTCCAGCAATATGTTCTGGCGGGACGCCGGCCGGAGCTTCAGATCAATGTCGATGCCACAGCGATGGTGCAAGCCGGGCTTGGCGCCGGCTATGCGCAGCAGATCATCACCACCGAGATCGCCGACTTCCTCTCCCACGCCGAGGGCAGTCCGCCGTCGAGGGTGAGTCTCGATGTGAGAATTGCGTTCAATCCGAACCTGACCACCGCCTGGTTTACCAGTGTGATGGGCATCATCAACAACGTCAGCATGCTGGCGATCATCCTCGCCGAGGCGGCGATCGTGCGGGAGCGTGAACACGGCACCATGGATCATCTCCTGGTGATGCCGATTACGCCATTCGAGATCGCGATGTCCAAGGTCTGGGCCAATGGTCTTGTGATCGCGGTGGCGGTGGGTCTTTCACTTTACCTCGTGGTGCGCATGATGCTCGGAATTCCCGTTGCGGGCTCAATACCGCTCTTCCTGGTCGGCGTGGTGATCTACCTGTTTTTCGCGACCGCGATCGGAATCTTTCTGGGCACGATCGCACATTCCATGCCACAACTTGGTCTGCTCTATATGCTGGTCTTTCTGCCGATGAACATGCTTTCGGGCAGCAACACTCCGCTCGAGAGCATGCCGCCCTGGCTTGCCAAGATCATGCAGCTATCGCCATCGACGCATTTCGTCAGCTTCGCCCAGTCGATACTCTATCGCGGCGCGGGGCTTGACGTGGTGTGGCCGCAATTCCTCGCAGTCTCAGTCATCGGAGCCTTGTTCTTTGTTCTGGCCATCCTGCGTTTCCGTTCGGTCGCCGCACAGACGACGTAAAGCTATGCCGGATGTGAGGGAGCCGTCTCCGGCGCGGCTTGCGATCGCATGGCAAGGGCCTCAAACATGTTGCAGCACCGCGCGCATCCGGCGGGCGGGGCTTGATCGACCTCAAAGCCGCGGCCGGCCGTTGGCGTTAGCTTTCGGACGCCTCAGGGACATAAAAAGGAGCATCGAATGAAATTGCGCGGATATATTGTGGCGCTGCTGATGGTGTCCTCGTTCGCACCCTTTGCCATTGCCCAGTCCGGGATGAATAGTGCGACCGGCGAGCAATACGTCCCGCGGCTAGGCGATATCATGGACGCGCTGCAGTCGCGGCACATGAAATTGTGGTTCGCCGGCAAATCTTTGAATTGGGAGCTGGCGGCTTATGAACTGCGCCAACTCGAGTCGGGTCTGATGGAAGCGGCGACGCTTTATCCGGGTATTCCGGCAACGAGCGTCACGACGATGGCAAAGCCCGCTCAGTCGATTGCCGATGCGATCGAGGCCAAGGATAGCCGAAAGTTTGCGAAAGCGGTCAGCGAGTTCACCGACGGATGCAATGCCTGCCACCAGTCGATCGGGCGAGGCTTCATCGTGATGCGGGTGCCGACTGAACAGCCCTTCAGCAACCAGGTATTTCGACCACAGGGCAAGCCCTAGGCGGACACGTTTCGCTTCGGCTTCATGACCAGGGATTAAGGACGGCATTGTCATGGCGATCGGGAGGTTTGTCATCGCCGCGTCGTTGTTCCTCGTCAGCACACAGGTCGCGATGGCTTCAAGTGATCAGGTTGAGATGGGACGTAAGTTCGCCCTCATGGTCTGCGGCGCCTGCCATGTCGTTGCTGAAAAATCCAACGAGGTGCCGGTACGACGCCCACCCGGGCCCAGCTTCGTTGCATTGGCGCAGCGGCCGTCATTGACGGAACAATGGTTGCGGGAATTCCTTGGCTCGAACCATCGCAACATCGGTCCGGCCGAGGCGATGCCAAATCCCCGGCTTGCGGACTATCAGATCGACGAGGTCGTCGCCTACGTCATGTCGCTGAAGGCGGCAAGATAGGCGCAGGCTCGGTTTGAAGCGGCTTCATATCCGACCCAGAGGGCGCGGCCACACTCAGCTGTTGGTTGTGATCCATTTGATTATCGGCGGCCAATGCTCTTTCAATGTATGCGTTCCCATAAAGAGACCGATATGACCGCCCGGTACGGTTCTCTTGACGATCCGCGACTCGGGTGTTCCCAGATATTTAGCAGCATCGAGAACTTGCTCGGGCGTGGTAATGTCATCATCCGCGCCTGCCAGTAAATAGGTTGGGCAAACGATGTCGTGGAGGTCGAGCTTTCGCCCCAGTCCGACGAATTGTCCCTTGGCAAGTCGGTTCTCCTTGAAGAGCTGGGTGATGACCTGCAGATACCACCGGCCCGGCAGGTCGATCGGATTCTCGTACCAGCTATTGAACGTCTCCTCCTTTTCGACATAGGCCGGATCGTCGATGTGTTCGTAGAGGTCGATGTGGTCTTTGATATAGTGTTGCTCCGGGTGCATGTTCTTCCAGCCCTGCAGCATGAATTTGCCCTTCATCAGGCCACCGCCGAACGTCACCAGTTCCCTGTAGAAGGATGTTGGAGAGGTATGGGCCATCCGCTTGATTGGCCCATCGCCGGCATCGGTGTCGATCGGTGCGCCGGCAAGCACCAGTGAATTGACCTTTTCAGGGAAACGTGCGGCCACCATGGCGGCAACCCAACCGCCCTGGCAAAGGCCGACCACGTTAACGCGACCGCCGAGGTCGTCGATCGCTACAATCATGTCCGCGAGATAATTGTCGATCTCCAGATCTTTCATATCTTCGGTCGCCGACTTCCAGTCGGTCAGCGCGACGTGAGTGATCCCGTTGGTCAACAGGGTCTCGACAAGGCTCTGGCCCCGGTGATAGTCGGCGATCACGGCGGTGTGGCCGGCGTAGGGTGCAACAACCAGTGTAGGAAGTCCGCCCGGCACGCCGTAGTCACGCAACACCATGCTGCGCAGATCGAGGCGTGCCCGGTTTGGCGTTGCAAGCGTTGGACGCAGGTTTGCGTGAATCTTGATTTCCTCGTCCACAAATTTGAGGTTCCTGGCGTAGAGTTCTGATCCTTGCTTCAATAGCGTGGCGGCCATCGCCATGGGCCAGAAGGCTGGTACGCTGGGGAAAGACAGAATGGCCGGCTTGGCAGGTGTCGGTTTCGGCATGACGAATCCTTCGCTGTTCGAATTGTAGTGTGCTATCGGCTTATCGATTTCCGTCAGGCGCCAGTTTCGTCAGGCGCCAGGTGTGCCGGGCGATCATCAGATCTTCGTTCGTGGGGATGACCCAGGCTGAGGTTCTGCTTTTGGGCATTGTGATCCTGGCAGCGCCCGCGTCGTTCGCTGCGTCGTCCAATTCGATACCAAGCCATGCGGCTTGCTCGCACGCGCTGCGCCGAATTTCGGGGGCGTGTTCGCCGATACCTGCGGTGAAGACGAGCGCGTCCAGGCCGCCGAGACTGGCGGCAAGCGATCCCAACTCTCGAGCGATCCGGTAGACAAACAAGGCGATGGCTTTGGCGGCGAGCGGATCGTCGCTCGCCAGCAGCGTCCGCATGTCATCGCTGACGCCGGAAACGCCCTGCAGGCCCGAGGAATGATAGAGCAGGTCGCTTACGGCCCCTGCAGTCATTCCACGCTCCTGCATCAAATAGAGGACGATACCCGGATCCAGATTGCCGCACCTTGTACCCATGGGCAGTCCGTCGAGCGCAGTGAAGCCCATGGTCGTTGCCACGCTCCGGCGCTGGCGCATCGCGCACATGCTGGCTCCGCCGCCGAGATGGGCGACCACGACGCGACCATCGGCGGTGGCTGGTCCGACGACATCGGGAAGGACGCTCGCGATATACTCATAGGACAGCCCGTGGAATCCGTATCGTCGGACGCCTTGGGCGGTGATCGATCCCGGCAGTGCGTAAGCCGTGGCTATTTCGGACTGCGTATGATGGAAGGCGGTATCGAAGCAGGCGATCTGCGGCAATGCCGGGTGAAGTCTTGCGATAGTCTCTATGGCGGCCAGGTTGTGGGGCTGATGAAGCGGCGCCAATGGAACGAGCCGGCGCAACGCGTCAATCACCGATGAATCGATGCAGACAGGGACGTCATAGTGCGATCCGCCATGCACTACGCGATGTCCGGCGGCGATCAGACGGTGGTTTGGAAATTGGCGTTCCAACCAATTCAAGAGCGTGCCGAGTGCATCCTCATGGCTGGTCGTTTCCGTCAGATATTGATCGGCCCGAGCCCTTCCCGAATGGTCCTTGGCGACGAAATGCACGCGGTGCCCGATGCCCTCGAACTCGCCGTCGCAGATCAGTTCCTTGCTGCCCGGTCGTGTATGCCCTTCAAAGAGCGAGAACTTGATGCTCGATGAGCCGGCGTTCAGGACAAGCAAAGCGTCTCTCATCGGGTCGCCCCAGGCTTGTGTCGTGCGAGCAGCAACGCGATGGCGCAAGAACCCAGTCTGGCGAGGGTCTTGTCGGCGCGGCTTGTTAGAATGATCGGTGCGCGAGCACCGAGCACAATGCCGGCGACCTGTGCCTCCGCAAGATATTCAAGCTGTTTGGCCAGCATATTGCCTGCCTCGAGGTCCGGCACCACGAGGATGTCGGCACGCCCGGCAACCGGGGAAATAATTCCCTTCGTCTTGGCGGCCTCTGCCGAAACGGCGTTGTCGAAGGCGAGCGGACCATCCAGGATGCCGCCGGTGATCTGACCCCGCTCGGCCATCTTGCAAAGCGCCGCCGCATCGAGCGTAGAGCGAATGCTTTCCGTAACCGTCTCGACCGCCGAGAGGATAGCCACTCTGGGCTCCGGGATCCCCAGGGAATGGGCCAACTCGATCGCATTCTGGATAATGTCGCGCTTGTCGGTCAGCGTCGGATAGATATTGATCGCGGCGTCGGTGACGAAGAGCGGCCTCGGGTAACCGGGCACGTCGATCGCGTAGACGTGGCTGATGCGTCTGCCGGTGCCCAAGCCGACATCGCGGGCGACGACGGCATGCATCAGTTCTTCGGTGTGGAGCGAGCCCTTCATCAGAGCTTCGACTTTGCCGGCGCGCGCCATGGCGACAGCTTGTGCCGCAGCAGCTTCGCTGTGTTCCGTTGAAACGATTTCATAGGAAGACAGGTCAAGCCCAGCCTGTACGGCTGCGGTGCGAATTTTGGCCTCCGGCCCTACCAGCACAGGCAGGATGAGGTTGGCGCGGGCTGCTTCGACGGCGCCAAGCAAGGAGAGGGTATCGACGGGATGAACGACCGCTGTCCGGATTGGTGCAAGGCCCCTGGTCATTTCGATCAGGCGTTCATAGCGCCGTCCTTTCTGCCGCAACTCGATTTCAGGAAGGAGGACGCGCGGCCGCGATACTTTCTCGGTCGGCGCTATGACTTCGGCGGTGCCGGAAATTACTGTCTCGCCGCATTGGTTGGATACGTGGCAATCGAGGATGACACGATATTTTTCTTCAATTTTCTTCGCGACCCTCACCGTCGCGGTGATCGTATCACCCAGGCCCATGGGCCGGTGGAAATGCAGCGACTGATCGACGTAAATCGTTCCTGCTCCCGGCAATTGCGTTCCAAGCAGCGTGGAGATCAAGCCCGCGCCCCACATCCCATGCGCCACAATTTTATGAAACGAGTCGCTCCTGGCAAAGGTTTCGTCCACGTGCGTGGGATTGAGGTCGCCGGACATGATCGCAAATACTTCGATGTCCTTGTGGGTGAGCGTCCGGACCAGACTGGCCGTATCGCCCAGCTTGATCTCGTCATATGTCCGGTTTTCGATCTGCTCCATTTAACCCCTCCGGCCATGGTGATGCTCAGCCAACGATGTGATAGCCCGCGTCGGTGTATTCGATATGTCCGGCAGGCGCCGTCGCGGTATCGCCGACGACTGCCGATCCGGCTGACATTGCCGCCGATATCGACAGCAGGCATTTGGCCCTGATGGAAGAGTTTGGCATCCAGCACACTATGATCGTCGGAGTGCGACCAGCGCACGATGCATCAATGCCAGTTTCGCCCGTCCTGATGTTGACGCGCGTCAACGATCGCAGTCGAGATGCGCAACGAAGGCGTCTATTGCCGATCGCTTCCTCACGCCGGCGTGATTGAAGAAGCGTCGTTTTCGTTGCGTTCTATCGCGGCATCGTGAGTGCCGCGGAAGCCGCATGCGAGCAGGGGGCCGAAGGGGATGATGCAGATCAATGTGTATGACGCCTCAAGCGCTAGTAAGGAAAAATATCAAAGGAGGATCAAGATGAGGAAGATGAAGGCAGCGATATTCGTCGCGCCCGGCCGCATTGTGCTGGAAGACAAGCCTGTCCCGGACATTGGACCATTGGATGCGCTTATCAGAATAACGACGACTACGATCTGCGGAACGGACATTCATATCCTCAAAGGCGAATATCCGGTCGAGCGGGGTCTGACCATTGGACACGAACCCGTCGGCGTGATCGAGAAACTCGGATCGGCCGTACAAGGGTACCGCGAGGGACAGCGCGTGATCGCCGGCGCCATCACGCCGAGCGGATACAGCAATGCCTGTTTATGCGGATGTCTCAGCCAGGACGGAGCCGGCACAAAACACGGCTTCAAGGCGATCGGCGGCTGGAAGTTTGGCAATACCATCGACGGCTGCCAGGCCGAATATGTTCGGGTGCCTGATGCCATGGCCAATCTTGCGCCGGTTCCGGATGAACTCACGGACGAGCAGGTGCTCATGTGTCCGGATATCATGTCGACCGGATTCAGCGGCGCGGAGAGCGGCAAGGTTCGTATCGGCGATACCGTGGCGGTCTTCGCGCAGGGACCGATCGGCCTGTGCGCCACTGCTGGCGCGCGGCTCTCTGGCGCCTCCACGATCATCGCTGTCGATGGCCTGCCGGAGCGCATGGAGGTATCTCGCAAGCTCGGAGCCGATCATTGTGTAGATTTCCGAAAAGTCGATCCGGTCGAAGAAATCATGCGCTTGACCGACGGCCGCGGCGTGGATGTGGCCATTGAGGCGCTGGGAACGCAGGCCACCTTCGAGGCGGCTCTGCGCGTTTTGCGTCCGGGTGGAACTCTATCGAGCCTCGGCGTCTATTCCTCGGACCTGAAAATTCCGCTCGGCGAGTTTGCTGCCGGCTTGGCCGACACGACAATTGTGACGACGCTGTGCCCCGGCGGCAAGGAGCGCATGCGCCGGCTGATGTCGGCTATCGCCTCGGGACGGGTGGACCTCCAGCCGCTTGTGACGCATCACTTCAAGCTGGATGAGATCGAGGCGGCCTATGACCTGTTCGGTCATCAGCGCGACGGCGTCTTGAAAGTCGCCATCACACCCTAGCTCGCAACGGGGCCGGCCGCTTTACGATCTTGGGGCACTCACTCACCGTGCTGCGTTTTGATGTCGCATCAGCGCAGCGCGTGTGGGCGTTGGCCGCCTAGACCCACATCTGAGGTCGTTGCTAATCTAGTTCGCCTGCCTTTTGCTTTGCCGGGTCCGCAGTCCGGCCGACCGAGCATGCGTCAGCTTCGACTTCCGATGGCCATGGCTATGAGCGTGTGCCTGCCAGGTTGCTATCTCTGCAAGCTCTGCGTCGGGTCTTGTTACGACCGTTTCGCGATGTCCGAGGTAAAGGCTGCCGCTGTCGCCGTCGATCGTAATCCAATCGCTTCCTGAGATCGTTGCACCTGCAAGCTGGGCCTGGTCGGCCGCGACGTCGATCGTCATGCCGCTGCATCCGACTACGCAGGGCTTCCCCATCTGTCGCGCGACCAGGGCCGCATGGGCGGTGCGGGCGCCCACAGCCGTCACGATGCCTGCCGCGATAGCAAACCCTGCGACGTCAGCCGTGCTGGTATCGGGTCGCATGAGGATCACGGGATCACCCGCCGCCGCCAAGCGTTGCGCGCTTTCGGAGGAGAACGCGGCGCGTCCCACCGCGATGCCGCCCGATGCGCCGATTCCGGTTATCACCGGGTTGTCGGCCGAGACCAACGAAATCCTGACGAGACTCGAAAGATCGATGCCGGTGATCCGTTGCAACGCCTCTTGCCGCGTGATCAATTCTTCGTTCACGAGGTCGATGGCGATCCGGAGCGCCGCGCGCGGCGTCCGCTTTGCCGAGCGGGTTTGGAGAATCCATAGCTTGCCATCTTCGATGGTAAACTCCACGTCCTGAACGTCGCCAAATTCTCTTTCGAGCCGCTTCAAGATATCGCCGAGTTCGGCCGCGATCGTGGGCAACGAACGGGCGATAGTCTGTTCTGTATCAGGCGTTCGGCGGCCCGAGACGACATCCTCGCCTTGAGCGTCGAGCACAAGGTCGATCATCGGCTGTGCCAGCCCGGTCGAGGGATCCCGCGAAAACGCCACGCCGGCTCCCGATAAACGCCCGCCATTGCCAAATGCCATGACCTGAACCGTGACCGCTGTGCCCTCGAGATGGTCGAGATTCTGCAGGCGACGGTAGGCTTGCGCCCGTTCGCTCGTCCATGATCGATAAACGGCCCTTGCGGCGCTCTCGAGCTGTGCCGCCGCATCTTCGAGCCAACCGTCATCGCGATCCTCGATCAGCGCCCGCTCGTCCGCGGCAAGACGTTCGAGTGCCTCACTGTCCAGTTCGCGGTCGCTTGCAACGCCTTCGCTTGCCGTCAACTCCGCGACGCGGGTCGCGAACGGCGCGGGGTCGAGGCCCAGCACCGTCTCGGCGTAGCTTTCGAGAAAGCGCCGCCGGCAATCCCAAGCCAATCGCGGCCGGCCGGTGGCCCGGATCAACCCCTGCACGGCGGCCGACGTGCAACCGACGTTGAGCACCGTGTCCAGCATTCCCGGCATCGATCGCGCCGCGCCCGACCGTACGGATACCAGAAGCGGCTGGCGCCGGTCGCCGAAGCGCTTTCCGGTCGCGCTCTGCAGGAACTCGATGCCTTCGTTCAGCCCATCGCGCAGGTGGCGTTCCGCGTGCGCATCCTGCTCGATGATCGCGGCGCAAAGCTTGACGGGGAGCACGAAGGCCGGCGGCACCGGCAAACCGAGTGCCGCCATCCGCGCCAGATTTGCAGCTTTCGCGCCGATGATATCGGCGGAATGCTGCTCGGTCGATACGCCGCCGATACGCACGATATGCATGGGTTCAAATCCTTCCTAGGCCGACAGACCGGTCATGATGTGCCGCCGCAGCAGATGCCCGAATGCAGCCAGCCGGTCCGTTGCGCGCTCGATGGCGCGGGCGAGTTCGAGAACGGAAAGCGATGTCGCCACGTCGAAACCACCGGCAAACACCCGTTCAGTGACGTCGCGCTCCCGCGAATCCGCCGCGTGCTCGGCATCTATCAGACGGATCACCGCGTTAAGTGCGTCCTCGGAATCGGCCCGGCGACCTTCCGGAACTTCGATCGCGGCAGCGAGCCCTGAAGCGGCGGCTTCGGTGGCGCTCGTGGCGACCGCGCACAACTCGGCAAGTGTCGACAACAACGCCGGATCGACCCCGCCCGGAGCCAAGGAGGCGATAAAGGCGGCCTGCTCCAGTTCATCGACGGATTCCTCGGCGCGGTCCGCCAACTGTTCGATCAGCGGACCTGCGCTGAGGCGGGTTATTTCCTTGCGGGCCTCGATCGCAATGCGATCTGCTTTGCGTTCGATCTGGCCGGCCCGGGCCGTCAGCAGCTTGCCGTCCAGCGGGTGGCCGGCCTGCAGTGCGGCGATGTGCTGGGCGATTGCAGCCGCTATATCGTGCGCCAATCCGACCTGGCGCAGCACGATGGCAAGCAGCGCGCCGTCGACGCGCTCCAGATGCCTGACCAGGTCCGCTTCGATTTGATCGCGGACCAGCCTGACCGACCGGCCCGCTGTCAGCGCTTCGGTCGAAACGCGCATCGCGGCCTTGAGAAAATCGACCGCGGCATTGCGTCCCAATGCCTGATCCAGCCGCTCGCCGAAGCCGATACGCGTCGGCGCGGCATTGCGCACCGCGGCGCCGATCAATTCGTTGCCGCCGAGTTCAAGGAAAGCGCGATGCCCAAGCCTCTGCCGGGCCGCCCAGTCGAGAATGCTCGCCGCATCGTCTTTGGCGACCCAACTGCGCAACAGCTTGCGTGCCTTGTTCCAGTCGATCAGGAATACCAGCGCGGCGCCGAGGGCAGCGAGGAAGGCATTACGGGCCTTCGGGCTGTCGGCCTGATACTGCCCGGTGACCAGAAAAAACGCATTGTCGTCGCCAAGGCCCGTCGCGACATGGCGATCGAGCCCGCTCCATTCCGTCTCAAATTTATCGAACAAGGCGATGAAGAATTTTGCTCGAGCCCGATGTACGTCCGTATAGGTCACGGTAACCGAATTCTTCTTGACCGCTATGACCACCACATGGGCATCGGTGGTCCCGATATCGTTTTGAATCATGAGCCTGCCACCCGACCGGGTCGCCATCGTCTCAAGGCCGGGATGGTTGAATTTCAAGGCGCGGGTCTCATTGAGTCCCTGCATGAAGCTTTCCACGGCCGCACGGTCGTCGGGATGCAAACCGAAGACGTGGGCGCCGGCCAGAGTCTCTTCCGAGCATTCGGCCGCAAGCTTGTTAAGGGCCTTGTGCAGATCCATGACGAGCCGATGCAAGCTATCGGCGCCGTCCTTCGCGACGCCGGTCAATTCCGCAACCTGCGCGACCTCAATTTCATTCGAAGCTTCGAGCGGGCCGGCAGCGCGGATCGCAGCAAGCCGCGCGCCCATGGCTTCACCCTCGGACGGCTTGCCGGCGCTCACGGCCCGGATCATCGTCGATGCGTCGTCGTCGATTTCCTTCATCAGCCTGGCGAGATCGGGCGCTGCCATCCGACCCTTGCCGACGAGATGAGCGCCACCGATCAGCGTCGCCAGCGCGGCAGGCGCAATTCCAGCGGCGCGGCATTCGACCTGCAAATCGGTGCCCGGAGAATCCGGCTCTCGCGCATGACGTGCGGCTGCCTGCAGCGCGCTCAGGCGAACCTTGATGCGATCGTTGGCTGCCAATGCCGCGGCCACGCGTGACGGCAAGAGAATGTCGGCTTGTCCGAGTTGTTCGATGATTTGAGATTTCATGATGCACCGGCGTGACAATTCGCGCCTGTATGCCTTGGATCTGCCGCTGTCTCATTGAGCTATATCATTCATGAATTTGTCATATGGCGATCCGGCCGCCATGTTACTTTCGGGCACATCGACGAACCGGCCTGTTCGAAGGCCCCAGGCTGGCACGGTCATCATCCATCCCCGCGCCTCGCGACAAAGTGGCTGCATTGATCGCTGCAGCTATCCTCTCGGTGCGGTATCAGTCGCCCAGACGGTCTCTCTTTATGCCGGCCTGAAGCAAACGCATGCATGCCCGCAATGCCTTACTCACCGGATGGTATCGACGCGGTGTCGGATTCGGCCATCTGCTTCAACTGCTCGAATTCATCGTCGCTGATTTCCGTCTGCGCGACCAGGACGCTGCAGCGGAGACGCTTGACCAGGTAACTGCCGACGGATCCGAACCACCACCGTGCCAGCGGCCCTTGCGGACGATGACCGACGACGACAAGTTGCGCGCCGATTTCCTTGGCGACTTCTGCAATCTTTTGTCCGGGATCTCCTGTTTCCAGTCTTGCCGTTGGCGAGAAACCCAGCGCTTTGAGACGCTCCACGCCTTCCGCAAGGGTGGCCTTGTAATTCGCCGTCTGTTCGTCCATCGGAATGGTGAGCCCGGCATCGGGCGTCATGATCGAAGACAGCTCTACTACAGCCAGCAGGAACACTTCGGCCCGGCAGAGTTGCGCAAGCTTGGCGCCCTCTCGCAACGCGCGCCGTCCTTCGATTGAGCCGTCATAAGCGAGAAGAACCTTCCTGTACATGAGGTGCTCCCATCGATTGCTGCGAGGATCCGGCCGGGGAAGACTAGCACCAATCGCGCGAGGTGGTTCACAATATTGGCCCCGGAGAATTGGGCCCCGGAGAAGTTTTCTACAGCTTACTCGATGACGATGCGCGGTGCTGGCCGGCTCGCCGCGCCGGTGACGACCGATGCCCAAATTTCGCGCGCGATGCCGATATAATGTATCGCATGTACGCTATCGGGCTCGGTCGCGACGATCGGGCGTCCGTCGTCCGACGTCGCGCGAATATTGATGTCGAGCGGAACCTCGCCCAGAAATGGAATTCCGCGCCTTTCGGCCTCCAGCCGCGCGCCGCCATGGCCGAATATCGGCGTGACATGATTGCAGGCCGGGCAACAGAAGCTCGACATATTTTCGATCAGTCCCAACAGCGGGATGTTCACTTTCTCAAACATCGCGATGCCGCGCCGTGCATCGATCAAGGCGATGTCCTGCGGCGTCGAGACGATGACCGCGCCGGAAAGCGGCGTCTGCTGCGCCATGGTGAGCTGCGCATCGCCCGTGCCGGGCGGCAAGTCGACGACGAGAATATCGAGGTCGCCCCACGCCACCTCGCGCAGCATCTGCGTGATCGCGGATATCACCATCGGGCCGCGCCAGATCATGGCGAGGTCTTCTTCGACGAGGAAGCCGATGGACATCACCTTGACGCCGAAGCGTTCCATCGGCTCCAGCGTGCGCGGCCCCACCAGGCGCGGCTTGCCGCGCAGCCCGAACAGTTTAGGCTGCGAAGGACCGTATATGTCGGCATCGAGAATGCCGGCTTTCAGTCCCATTGCGGCGAAGCTGAGCGCGAGATTGCAGGACGTGGTGGATTTGCCGACGCCACCCTTGCCGGAAGCCACCGCGATGACGTGATTTACGCCGGGAATGCCGGCCGCTTTCGAGGTCGCACGTGCTTTCAGGTCTGGGTGGACAACGGACACGGCGGGCTCCTTACGATCCAAGCGGATCGATCTTCTTCGCGTCGCGCGCGCGCAAATAATCCTCAGTGGTCATGACGGGCGGACGCTGCGGTGCCCCATGCGGGTCGAATCCCTCGTTTACGACGGCTTCGACCCGGCAATCCGCGCACATCTTGATGACGTCGATGCGTCTGGCGTTGGCGCCCTGGAACATCCAGTGCTTGTCGCCGAGCTTGGCCAGCACGCGGTCGATCGAGCTCTTGGTGCCGAAAGGTTTGCCGCAGGCGATGCAATGAAACGGCTCTTCCTCCTTCAGCACGCGCAGCGGCGCGTTCCAGGCCTTGAAATCGAGCCGGGGCTCAAGCGTGATGACGTTCTCGGGGCAGGTGGATTCGCAAAGTCCGCATTGCACGCAGAGGCTTTCGGTGAAACGCAGCATCGCTCGGTCGGGATGGTCTGATAGCGCGCCCGTCGGGCAGGCGGTGACGCAGGCGTGGCAAAGCGTGCAGCCTTCGTTCAAGTTCACGCCGCCGAACGGCGCTGCCGGCGCCAGCGGCACGACATCGACCGGCACGGGTGCCGCGAGGTGAAGTTCGCGAAAAATAGTCTCGAGCACGCTGCGTTTCGCGCCGCGCGGAATGAAGCCGGCTGGCTTTTGCGTGGCGAGGCCGACCGGAAGCGCATCGAGCACGGCGCGCAATTGGTCGGGATCGTCGGTCTCGATAATCCGGACCAGATGTTCGCCGAAGCCGAGTGCCGAAATGATGCTGTCCGACATCTCGACCGCGCGACGAAGTCCTGCAATGTCGTGCCTCGGCCTCGCGCGCGTCACCACGGCGACGCCGCTGCAGCCATAAGCGAAGGCGGCCGCGATAGTCTCCGGTCCGAGCTGCGTCACTTCGTTGACGCGCAGCGGCAGCACATTCGCCGGCAGGCCGGCGCCGAACCGCGCCAAAGCGTCGATGATGGCGTCGCCGTGCTCACCGTCGTGAAACAGCACGGTGGCGTCGCGGCCACCCGCCTTGCGATAGGTCTGCAGCAGCGTGCGCAACCGCCGCATCAATGCGTCCGCGGTCGGCAGCGAATAGGAGGCCGCGCCGGTCGGACACACCGACGCGCACGAGCCGCAGCCGGCGCAGATGTTCGCATCGACCGCGACCGCATTCCCGTTCGGCGTGATCGCACCGGTCGGGCACAGATCGAGGCAGCGCGTGCATCCGGTGATGTTCGAGCGCGAATGGGCGCAGAGCGATTCGTCGAAGTGGATAAAGCGCGGCTTGTCGAACGTACCGACCAGGCCGCCGGCATCGGCAATCGCGCGCTCCACGGCGGGTCGGTCGCGCGGATCGGCACGGAGATATCCCGGACGCAATTCATGTGCGGAGAACAAGGGCATGCCGCCGCTGAGGTCCAGGATCAGGTCGCAGGTCGAGTTGGCGCCATCGCGCGACGGTCCAAATACCAGCTTCGCGCGCGACGAGGGTAACGGCAGTGCATAGTCGTCGATCGCGAGTTCAAACTGGCCGAGATGACCGCGGGCATTGCGGACCGTGCCCTTGAGGACCGGAAACTCATTTGTGCGCCGTGGCGTCACGTCGCCGGGCCTGGTCAGAAGCACCGTAATGTCGAGGCGGTCGGCAAGCCGCTGGGCGGCCTCGATCGCGATTTCGTCACGGCCGTAGATCAGCGCGACGCCACTGCTTTCCAGCGTCACCAGCGAGATCGGCGGCATCTCTTCTTCTGCCGCGGCGATCAGTGCCGCGGCTTTTGGGCCGGCGGCAGCCGCGTCGTTCGACCAGCCACCGGTTTCGCGGATGTTGGCAAAGGTGAGCTGCACTTGCGGGTAATCCTCGGCGACTTCCCTGAACAGCGGGGCTTCCTGGGTGCAGGCGACCGTGATCGGCGCGCCGTCGGCAAGGGCTTCCTTGAATCGCGCAAGCTCCAGACCGCAGAGCTGGTTGGCCTGCGTAATCCTGGCCGTGCAGCCGCGACCGATCGCCTCCGCATCCAGCGGCATGGTCTTCTCGCAACTGCAGATCAGGAGATGGGGCGATGCCGCACTCATTGTGATTACCCTGGACCGCCATGCGACCGCGCGGTTGCGTCGGCCTCCGGTTCCGCGGTACCTGCTGGCGCGAAGACCTGCAAGGCCAAGATTTGCTATTCCAAGTCTTGCTAATCCAAGTCTTGCAAGTCGAAGTCCGCTCGCGCCGCCCGCTTGAGCGCGATACTATACAATGCAGAACGGCGAAGCATAAGGATGCGTTCTTCGATGTCGCGTATTGCGGACCTGGAACAAACGCTGGATCTGCCCCCGGGTTATACTTTGGTCGCGTTGCGCGAGGTCGGCGACGCGTTTGCTCACGGCTGCGACATCGCCGCGGAGGCCGGAGCCGGAACGCTGGTCTGGGTACGGCGCTACGATCTGGTCGAATTCGCCGTGGTTCTTGAACCCGACGAGCCGCTGGTGTCGGCGCGCCGCGCCCTCTTTGCCGGCATGAACGCGACGGCGGATGCGATTGCTGCCCATTGCCCGCCGGAGCGGGAAGTGAATTTCGGCTGGCCCGACGCGATCCAGTTCGATGGCGGTTTGCTTGGCGGCGCGCGGCTCGGTTGGCCGAGCGACTGCGCCGAGGGCGATGTGCCGGCATGGCTGGTGTTCGGCATCATCCTGCGCGCGGCCGATATGGCCCATATCGAGGAGGTGCAGGCCGCTGCCGGTGTTTCCCTCTTAAGTGAGGGTTTCGAGATGATCGATACCGACGCCATCGTCGGCAGCTTCGCCCGCCATCTCATGACTGCGTTCGACCTCTGGAACGAGCGCGGGTTCGAGGCGATTGCGAGGGATTATCTGGCGCGGCTTCCCAAACGCAAGTCAGGCGAGCGCCGGACCATCGACCTCAATGGCGATCTGCTGGCGAGCTTGCCGGGGAGCAACGGGTCGCCCGAGCGTACCGGTCTTTTGGATGCACTTGCGAAAGCGGCTTGGTATGATCCGCAGGCGCGCGGTCCGAAACTCGGATGAGGCGGACATGTTGAGACTGCCGCGTACCATCAGGCTCGACCCCTCGGACACATTTGTTTTTGAGCGGGCGGCGGAACCCGGCGAGTGGGCTGTTTCCGGCGCGTTTGTGTTCGCCAACCGGGATCTTGAAGGGCTGGGCCAGAAGCAACGCATAGCGCTGCGGTCGGGTTTTCTGGGCATCGATAGTCTCGGCTGGTCCACGCTCGCTATCGTTACCGAGGCGACGGAAGCGGACAGGCAGGCCATGGTCGAGCGCCTCGCAGGCCAGTTGCTGGAGAAATTCGGCGCTCCCGGTCTTGAAGCCGCGCGCGTGGTGGCCGCAGAAGAGGTGACCTTTGCAGCTTCGTTGTGCGACCACTCGCCGCAGACCCTGCTTGCCGTGCAGCGCAGCATCGAGAGCGGCGAAATCCGCGAGCGCTTTCGCACACTCAGGCCGCGCGAGGCCGTACCGGGTGCCGATCGGTTGCACGCCCATGCCCGCGCCTTTATTTTTCATGAGATCGAAGGTGATGCTGAACCTGTCGAGGAGGCCGATCTTCTCGGATTGCTCAAGGCCGACCGCATGACGACGGATCGCACATGAGAGAATTCTGGGTCGCGTCGGGCCATCACTTCACGCGCCGTGCCGATCATGGCGGGCTCGTTGCGACGCCCGAACTGATCATGGCCTATCTGGCGCGGCCTGAATTGATGCCGCCGGCCGATGCCTGCGACGCCGAGCGCAGTTTGCATGGAAGCCTGCTGGCGGATCCCCTCCGCCTGGTATCAAGCGCTGACATTGCCGCGCTCGCCGACGCCGATGCGCGTGAGAACTGGACTTTTATGATGGCGTTCCGCGACCAGCTGATGGCCGCGCCTTCGCTTGAAGCGCTGTATGTGAGGCTTGCCCGCAACGGCGCCGGCGATCTGCCGCCGATCTTCCTGTCGCAGCTCTGCCACCTGATCCTGCGCAACGCACTGGAGGGATGCGACGATCCCTACACGCTGCGTGCGGCCGAGCTGTTCTATCGCAGCCAGCAGGCGGCCGTGCATGATGGTGCGTTGCTGCTGGCCGACGCCGAGATCGTCGAGGCGCAACAGCATACGCAACACGACATGCATTCTTCGCCGCTTGTAGCCATGCTTCAGCCGAGCGCGTTCGGTGAGATGGACGTCATGGACGACGAAAATGCCTGGACTTACTGGTCGCGTTCGGACGCGCATGCGATGGTCATGAACCTCGGCGGCAATCCGAAGGCGCGCGCCGGACTGTGCAAGGTCATCGAGCGATGGGTGACCCATCTGCTGGGCGTTACCGTCAGCGTCGAGACGGTCGCTTCGATCGAGGACCGCGACTGGCGCTGGTTCGTCGGCCTCGACAGCGAGGGCACCCGGATCGGCAACGCCTTGTGGAACGGCGCGGCGCTGGACCACAATGCCGCGGAACGCGTCGTCGCCCTGATGCGGCTGGAGATCGAAGACGCGCGGCTTGTGGATGAGCGCGTCGGCAAAAGCCCGGTCTATCTCATTCTGGCGATGGACGCGGGCCGGGTGGTACGGCTGAAGCCGCAAAATCTGGTGGTGGGCCTGCCGCTTGCGCCGTCGGCGAATGTTGCATGAACAACCGGCGAACGGAGGATGGACCATGGCAATGACCGGCTCGTCCCGCGAAGTCGGCGTCGTCGTGCGCCGCCGTTCCATCGACAATCCGTGGATCGACCATATGTGGTCACCGGTGTCTATCCTCGATGAAGTGCCTGCGACGGCGCCGTGGACCATGCTGTCCAGCGAGGCCGATGCGACCATCTACTACGCCGGTTCCGCCAGCATCGACCTGTTCAGTTCGGACACCGCGAACTATCGCGACAACCTTGCCGATGGTGAGCCTCGCATCTGGATCGCGCTGCGGCATCAGGATGGTGGTACTGAACTCGAGTTGACGAAAGTCACGGCCGATCCAACCGAAGGGGAGGCGATGTTCGAGAGCGGCTGCGATGTGATCGGTACCGTTCCGATGCCGCCGGATATTGCATCCTGGATCGCCGCCTTTGTCGATCAGTTCCACGTCGAGCGCGCATTCCACAAGCGCAAGCGGGATCGCGCGGGTGACGACATCAGGCGAATACCGGGCTCCCCGGACCAAGGTAAGGGCCGCATATGAGTGGTCAGGACCAGAGCGATCACGACAAGAACTTTCTGGCGCGATGGTCGCAGCGCAAGCAGCAGGCCAAACGGCTGGAGCATGACGCGCCGGCCGCCGAGGCCGATGTGCCGCCAAGCCCAACGGCGGAAGGCGACGTTTCCCAGGAGTTCGATCTCTCCAGCCTGCCCAGGCTCGAGGAATTGACATCGACGACGGACATCACCGCGTTTCTCCGCAAGGGCGTTCCCGAACATCTGCGTAACGCGGCGCTGCGAAAATCCTGGGCGCTCGATCCGGCGATCCGGAACTACGTCAATCCTGCGCTCGAATATGCCTACGACTGGAACACGCCCGGAGGCGTACCGGGCAACAGCGAGATCGAAGCGGGGATGGATGTCGCGCGTCTGGTCTCACAGATCATGGGCAGCGGCGAAGCGGTGGCCGAAGCTCCGACAGCCGTTGTTGAACCCGCAGCAGAACCGGCCGCTCTCGCGCAGTCCCCGGTAGATCACGCAACTCAGGATCCGGCGCCGGAGTTGCCGAGCCAGGCGGTGAGGCTGGGCGGCGAAACCGTTTCGATGGTCCAAAAATCGGGAATCGAAACCCGGCAAGCGGCGGACTCCGACGCCGGTTCTGTTGCGCCGCAGCAGCGGGTGCGACGTCATGGCTCAGCAAAACCCACTGATTAGACAAAAGTTTTGAAGACATAGGCAAAGCCTATGTTACAAATTTATCACTAGAACTATTCCAGTTCTAAATGAGAGATGCCCGATCAAGAGGCATGGGGACGCCGGGGAGAAATCGGTTGCACCATGCGTGACGCCGGTCTGGAACAAGCGATCAAGGCTGCAGGCGGTATCGCGTCGCTGGCGCGAGCGATCGGCATTGCCCAACCTTCGGTTTCAGCGTGGTCGCGTATTCCGGCTGAGCGGGTTCTCGCCGTCGAGTCGCTGACGCGTGTGACCCGTTTTGCCCTTCGCCCCGACCTCTACGGGCCGCCCGAGGATCAGGTGTCATCGAAATCCGAAGCTGATGAGATCGATCAACTGCGCGCCGCCGAATACGGCTTGCTGTCCTTGCTGCTCGGCAAGGCGCCCGATGCGGAGACGCTGAAGCGCCTTGCCGCCTTGAAGGGTAATGCGTCCGATCTCGGCATGGCCCATATCGAACTCGCTGCGGCGGCGGCAGCGGTGGATGATCGCGCCGCCAGCAAGGAATTCTTCGATTTGTTCATCGGCCTCGGTCGCGGCGATCTGCTTCCCTATGCGTCCTACTACATGACGGGCTTTCTTCACGAGCGCCCGTTGGCGCGTGTCCGCGAGGATCTGGATGCGCTCGGCATCGAGCGCGCCGGCCCGTCGCGGGAGCCGGAGGACCACATCGCGATCCTGCTTGAGGTCATGGCCGGGCTCGCGCGCGGCGACTTCGAGGCCGATCTCGCCGCGCAGGCGCAATTCTTCGAGCGGCATCTCAAGCCGTGGGCTTCGCGGATGTTCGCCGATCTCGAGATGTCGCAGTCGGCCAATTTCTACCGTGCCGTCGGCCGTCTCGGCCGGGTCTTTATCGAACTTGAGTCGGAGGCCTTTACGTTGTCCGAGTGACGCCGAAGGCAACCGGGAGAATGACCGCGAAAGATGACGTGGAGAGACGCAATGAACAAGCCATCCGACAGCAAGACACCCGCGCGCACCGACAAGTCGCAACCGGCAGCAGGTGTGGACCGGCGCCGCTTCTTCTTGATGGGCGGAACGGCAGTAGCGGCCGCTGCGGTCGTGCCGCTTGCGAGCGGCGAGGCGGAGGCCGACGAGTCGCAGGCCGAGCGCGTCAAGGCCCGCTACAAGGAAACCGATCACGTCAAGAACTACTACCGCGTCAACCGCTATTGATGGGACCACGCACATGTTGACGAAGCGAAGAGACGGATCCGCGAGCAGGGCGCGCTTGCAGGGTATTGCCGCGGGGTTGGCTTCCGGAGTTCTAGACCGCCGCACGTTTCTGCGCCGGTCGGGGCTGGCCGCAGGCGCCGGCGCTGCGTTGGGTTTGATGCCGCTTGGATCGGTGCGCAAGGCGCAGGCCGGGCCGAAAATCGTCGGCGCCCCGACCGAAATCAAAAAGAACATCTGCACGCACTGCTCGGTCGGCTGCACCGTGATTGCCGAAGTGCAAAACGGCGTCTGGGTCGGCCAGGAGCCGGCCTGGGACAGTCCGATCAATCGAGGCTCGCATTGCGCCAAGGGTGCATCGGTGCGCGAACTCGTGCATGGCGACCGCCGCCTGAAATATCCGATGAAGCTGGTCAACGGCGAATGGCAGAAGATCTCGTGGGACCAGGCCATCAACGAGATCGGCGACAAGATGCTGGAGATACGCGTCAAGTCCGGCGCCGACTCGGTCTATCTGCTGGGCTCCGCGAAATTCTCCAATGAAGGCGGCTATCTGTTCCGCAAATTCGCAGCCTTCTGGGGCACCAACTCGATCGATCACCAGGCCCGCATCTGCCATTCCACCACCGTCGCCGGCGTCGCCAATACCTGGGGCTACGGTGCGATGACGAACTCCTACAACGACATGCGCAACTCGAAGACCGTCGTCTTCATGGGATCGAATGCCGCAGAGGCGCACCCGGTGTCGCTGCAGCACATCCTGACGGGCAAGGAGATCAACCGCGCCAACGTGTTCGTGCTCGATCCGCGTTTCACCCGCACTGCGGCCCACGCCACCGAATATGTCCGGTTCCGCGGCGGCACCGACATCGCGGTGATCTGGGGCATACTGCACCACATCTTCAATAATGGCTGGGAGGACAAGCAGTTCATCGCGCAACGCGTCTACGGCATGGACCAGATCCGCGCCGAAGTCGCCAAGTGGACGCCGGAGGAGGTCGAGCGCGTCACCGGCATTCCCGGCGAGCAGTTGAAGAAGGTCGCCGAGACCTTCGCCAAGCAGAAGCCCGCGGCCTTTGTCTGGTGCATGGGCGGCACCCAGCACACCGTCGGCACCGCCAACGTCCGCGCTTATTGCAACCTGTTGCTCGCGACCGGCAATGTCGGTTCCTTCGGCAACGGCGCCAACATTTTCCGCGGCCATTGCAACGTGCAGGGCGCCACCGACATCGGTCTCGATATCGTGACGCTCCCGCTCTATTACGGCTTGGTTGAAGGCGCGTGGAAGCACTGGGCACGGGTCTGGGAGGTCGAGTACGACTATCTGCAGTCGCGTTTCGACGAAGTTCCGGCGAAGGCGGGCCGTCCGGCGCGCACCCGCAAGCAGAACATGGAGCTTCCGGGCATCCCGTGGACCCGCTGGTTCGATGCGACCCTGGCCAATCCCGACGACGTCGATCAACGCGATGCCGTGAAGGGCGTGGTCATCATGGGGCACGGCGGCAATACCGTGCCGCGCATGACGGATATGGTGAAGGGCCTCGAAAAACTCGAACTGCTCGTCGTCGCCGATCCGCACCCCACCACATTTGCCGCGATCTCCGAGCGCAAGAACGGCACCTATCTGCTGCCGGCCTGCACCCAGTTCGAGACGTCGGGCTCGCGCACGGCCTCGAACCGTTCGCTGCAGTGGGGCGAGCAGATCGTGAAGCCGATCTTCGAATCGAAGGACGATTACGAAATCATCTACCGGCTTTCGGCGAAGCTCGGTTTCGCCGATGCGATGTTCAAGAACATCAAGGTGGAGAACAACCGTCCTTCACCCGAGGACCTGCTGCGCGAAATCAACCGCGGCGGATTCTCGACCGGTTATTCCGGCCAGTCGCCGGAGCGGCTGAAGGCGCACATGAAGAACCAGGGCAAGTTCGATCTGGTGACCCTGCGTGCCAAGGCCGACGAACCCGAGATCGGCGGCGACTATTACGGCCTGCCGTGGCCGTGCTGGGGCACGCCGCAGATCAGGCATCCGGGCACGCACACGCTCTACAACACCAACCTTCACGCCAAGGACGGCGGCGGCACGTTCCGCGCGCGCTTCGGCGTCGTCTATGAGGAGAAGCAGCCGGACGGTTCGGTGAAGAATGTCAATCTGCTTGCCGAAGGTTCCTACAGCAAGGGTTCGGAGCTGACGGACGGCTATCCCGAATTCACCTATGGGCTGCTCAAGAAGCTCGGCTGGGACAAGGATCTCACCGCGGATGAGTTGGCGACCATCAACAAGATCGGCGGCAACAATCCCGACGGCGTCGGCTGGGCGGTCGACCTGTCGGGCGGCATCATTCGCGTCACGCTCGAACATGGCGTGATGGCCTATGGCAACGGCAAGGCCCGCGCGGTGGCGTGGAACCTGCCCGATCCCGTGCCGGTGCATCGTGAGCCGATCTACACCGCGCGCCCCGATCTGGTCGCCAAATATCCGACGCGTCCGGACGGCCGCCAGTTCCGCATGGCCAATCTCGGCTTCTCGATCCAGAAGGCGGCGGTGGACAAGGGACTGGCCAAGCAATTCCCGATCATCCTGACCTCGGGACGTCTGGTCGAATACGAAGGCGGCGGCGAGGAAACGCGGTCGAACCGCTGGCTCGCCGAATTGCAGCAGGACATGTTCGTCGAGGTCAACACGTCGGACGCCGCCGAGCGCGGCATCAAGGATGGCGGTTGGGTCTGGGTGTTCGGTCCGGAAAACGGCTCGAAGACGCGGGTCAAGGCGCTGGTTACCGACCGCGTCGGCAAGGGCGTGGCGTTCATGCCGTTCCACTTCTCCGGCTGGTTCCAGGGCGTCGATCAGCGCGGCAAATATCCGAAGGGCAGCGATCCGATCGTGCTTGGCGAAAGCGTCAATACGCTGACGTCCTACGGCTACGATCCGGTCACCGGCATGCACGAGGGCAAGGTGACCCTGTGCCAGATCCAATCGGCGTGAGGGGAGAATAGATCATGGCCCGCGTCAAATTTCTGTGTGATGCCGACCGTTGCATTGAGTGCAACGCCTGCGTCACGGCCTGCAAGAACGAACATGAAGTGCCGTGGGGCATCAATCGCCGCCGCGTCGTCACCATCAATGACGGCAAACCCGGCGAGCGCTCGGTGTCGATGGCCTGCATGCACTGCACGGATGCGCCATGCGCGGCGGTCTGCCCGGTGTCCTGTTTCTACACCACCGCGGACGCCGTGGTTCTTCACTCGAAGGACCTCTGCATCGGTTGCGGTTACTGCTTCTATGCATGTCCGTTCGGCGCGCCGCAGTACCCGCGAGTCGGAAACTTCGGATCGCGCGGCAAGATGGACAAGTGCACCTATTGCGCGGGCGGGCCGGAGGCGGATTCTACGCCGGCCGAATATGCGCTGTACGGCGCCAACCGCCTGGCCGAGGGCAAGCTGCCGATCTGCGCCGAGATGTGCTCGACCAAGTCGCTGCTCGCGGGCGATGGCGCGATCATCGCTGAAATCTACAAGGAACGCGTGACGAAGCGCGGTTACGGTTCGGGCATGTGGGGCTGGAAAACCGCCTACAGCGATTCGCCGACCGGCTAATGCTAATTTTGCGCCGCTATTCGCGGCGTCGCTCGCGTAACTGATAACCGAAGGGGCGTTGTGCAGATGGCAGGCTCACTTTCAACTCTCAAGCTCGTCGCTTCGAAGGCGGCGATCCTCAAGGCGCTGTGCGCGGCTATCGTGCTGATGTTCGTATTCGCCCAGCCCGCCGCGGCGCAGCTTTCCTTCAAGCCCACCGCCGAGGCGGTCCACGAAGACAAGCTCCTGAATGCGCTGAAAGAGGGCGACAAGATCACCGGCCGGATCACCATTCCGGACACGATGGCCGCCAGCCTGATCCAGCCTGCCGGCCGCGACTGGCGCGATTTCCAACGCAGCAAGCTGCCGGTGATCGGCGGTGTCGCCATCATCGGCATGCTGGCGCTGCTCGCGATTTTCCTGATGGTGCGCGGCCGGATTCGCCTCGATCGCGGCTTCTCCGGTGCGACGCTGCTGCGCTTCGCCGGCTTCGAGCGCTTCATCCACTGGCTGACCGCAAGCTGCTTTATTGTGCTTGCGCTGTCGGGCCTGAACATCAGCTTTGGCCGTATCCTTATTCTGCCGCTGTTTGGCGCCGAAGCGTTTGCGACCATGTCGCTCTACGCGAAATTCGCCCACAACTATTTGGCATTTCCGTTCATGTTCGGCCTCGTGATCATGCTGCTGATGTGGATCAAGGACAACATTCCAGGCAAGATCGATCTGGAATGGATCAAGCAGGGCGGCGGCTTCCTGGCCACGGGCAAGCATCCGCCGGCCAAGCGCTTCAACGCCGGGCAGAAAGGCATTTTCTGGATCGTGATCATCGGTGGCGCGCTGATGTCGGTATCCGGCTGGTTCCTGCTGTTCCCCTATCTTCCGGCCAACGTGACGGTGCTGCAGCTCTGGACGGTAATCCATGCCATCATCGCCATGCTCTTCATCGCCGCCATGCTGGCGCATATCTATATCGGCTCCATCGGAATGGAGGGAGCCTTCGACGCGATGGGAACGGGCGAGGTCGATCTCAACTGGGCCAAGGAGCACCATTCGCTCTGGGTTGAAGAAGAGCTGGCCAAGGGGCACGCGCCGTCGGGCGGCACCGCGCGACCCGTGGCTGCCGAATAATCCGGCCGGTGCAGTCAGGATTTGGGAGAGGCATATGAAAGCGTTTCTTGCGGCCTTGGTGTTCGCGGCGATCGCCGCGGTCGGCGTCGCGGTCTTGCTTAACTCCATTCAGCAGCCGAGTTCCGTCGCATTCACGACCGGCGGCGCCAGGGTCGGCGATCCCGGCCATAATCTGGTCGGGCCGGGCTGACCCCCGGATGCAATATTGAGCGCGCCCAGCATTACCTCCGCCTGGCCGGTTGAGATCCGGCTGGTCAAGGACCGCCGAGCGCTACATGTCACGTTCGACGATGGCATCACTTTCAGTCTCCCGGCGGAGCTGCTGCGGGTGACCAGTCCCTCCGCCGAAGTGCAGGGGCATTCCGAAGCACAGCGCAAAACGGTCGGCGGCAAGCGCAACGTGACGATGATCTCCGTCGATCCCGTCGGCAATTACGCCGTCAGAATCGGGTTCGACGATATGCACAACACCGGCATCTATTCCTGGGCATTCCTGCGCGATCTCGGATTGAACGCCGAGCGGCGCTTCCAGGATTATCTCGACGATCTGCGGGCCAAGGGCCTCGACCGCGACAAACCGGGCATGCGCTGACGCCGGTTCCCAAGACGATCCCGAGCGCGTGCTCTTGACGGCGGCACGGACGGACGAAACGATTGCCGAGAATGCTCGATCCCTGCACAAAATCCCGTTTCGCAATTTTGACCTGCGCTCTGCTGGCCGGCTTGCCGTCGGGAGCGACCAACGCCTTCGCGCAATTGCGCGGTCACGGCGGACCGGTGCGGTCACTGGCGATTTCGTCCGACGGGCAAACTGCCATCTCGGGAAGCTTCGATTCAACCGCGATCCGCTGGTCGCTGACGCGCAACGTGGCCGAGCAGGTGCTGCGTTTCCACGCCGATGCCGTCAATGCAGTAGCGCTGCTCGGTGATGGACGCGCGGCGACCGCAGGCGCCGACGCGCGCATTGCCATCTGGAGTCCCGGCAAGACGGAACCCGACGCCGTGCTCGAAGGCCATACCGCGCCGATCGCAGCGCTTGCCGTGTCGCCCGACGGTGCAATGCTGGCTTCGGCGTCGTGGGATCATACCGTACGGCTGTGGCCGCTTGCGGGCGGCGCGGCGCGTGTGCTGGAAGGACACACGCAGAATGTCCACGGCGTGGCATTCGCTCCAGATGGCCGCACGTTGGTCAGCGTCAGCTACGACCGGAGCGTTCGCATCTGGCCGCTCGATGGCGCGGCGTCAACCGTTGTCGAGTTGCCGAGCCCGCTCAACGCCGTGGCGATCGGCCGCGACGGTGACATCACGGCCGGCGCGGCTGACGGCAAGCTCTATCTCCTGACCGGAGCCGGCGTTGCGGCAGGTGAGATTGCGGCCGGCCCGAGACCGGTGATCTCGATTGCAATCTCGCCGGACGGCGCGCTGCTGGCGGCTGCGACCATTGGCGGATCGGTGGCGGTGATCGATCGCAAGGCGCGCAGGGTGACGCGCACATTGGTCGGTCCCGGGCTGCCGGTCTGGTCAGTCGGGTTTCTGCCTGACGGCCGCACCCTGCTCACCGGCGGTGCCGACAACATCATCCGGCGCTGGAATGTGGTGACCGGAGATTCCATCGATCCGCTTCTTCTGGAAACCGCGGGAGATCCGCTGGCCGCCTATACCGATGACAACGGTGCGCGGATCTTCCGCGCCTGTGTCGCCTGCCATACACTTGACGCAAGCCAGGGCAACAGGGCGGGCCCGACCCTGGCCGGCATCTTCGGCCGGCGGATCGCAACGCTGCCGGGCTATAACTTTTCCGAAGCGCTCAAGCACCTCGATATCGTCTGGACGCCGGAGACGGTTTCCAGATTGTTCGAGATCGGACCCGCGGCCTACACCCCGGGCACCAAGATGCCCGAGCAACGCATCGGCTCGGAACAGGACCGCGCCGCGTTGGTCCGGTTCCTGGAGCGCGCGACAAAGAGATAAATTATTCACAAATCGAACGCGATCCGTTCAGCCGCTCTCAGTCATGCTCGTGAGCGCGAGGCAGGGCCGCAGCCGCCTGAAGCGACGCGATCTTTAGCGCTTCGGCGGTGTCGAATAGACCAGCGACATGTCCTCAAACTCCTCGATCGGGAGCTTGTTGGCAGCCGCCGTTTGCGGCTTCACCTCTGCGGCCGCAAGGGAGTGGCCGGTCGAAGCCGCGTGCGACCACAGCATGGTGGCTGCGGCAGCGAGCAGCGCGAGCGTCGCGAATCCAGAGATCATCAGACGTTTCATGGGAAACCTCCGTTCGTTGGATGCGCGGATGTACCTCGAACCGCGGTGCACGAATGTGAGCTGCTTCACTTCTCACGCTGAGGTGTTCTATCTTGATGGAACCGCTTCGTTCGGACGCTGGCGGCGCGTTCGGTGAAAGCGAAAAGCAAAAAGGATCGATATGCGCCCGAGAAGCCTTGATCTCAATCTTCTGGTAATGCTGGAGGCTCTCGTCGCAGAACGAAGTGTTTCCGGGGCCGCGCTGCGACTCGGTCTCACGCAATCGGCGGTAAGTCATGCGCTGCGGCGGCTGCGCGCAACGTTCGGCGACGAATTGTTCATCCGCTCTTCAAGGGGAATGGAGCCCACGCCTCGCGCGCTTGAGATCGCGGATGCCACGCGCAGCGCTCTCGAGAACATCGGCGTCGCGATCGATCGTTCTGCGACCTTCGATCCGGCAACGGCCGTGCGGCCGTTCAAGTTGCGTATATCCGAGTATGTCTCCAGTCACCTTCTGCAGAGGCTGTGTCCGGTGCTGCGCAAGCTTGCGCCCGGCATTCATGTCAGTGCGGCGCATTTCACGGGAGAGCCGCGTGAAGACGAAATCGCGGGCGACGAAATCCACGTGCGTTTGGGTAGTTCGCTGCGCCAGCCTGAACACGACAGCCGGCTGCGTGTGGTTGAGGAGCGCTTTGTTGTCCTCATGGGCAAGGGCAATCCGGCACGGGCACGGAAGATGACGCTGTCGCTTTATGCGTCGCTCTCGCATGTGAAGGTTGCAGGCACCATCGGAACCAATGTCATCGACGATGCCTTGAAGGTTCGCGGGTTGCGGCGCAGGATAGTGTATCAAGTGCCGAGCTGGCGCGATGCCAGGCACATTGTCGGAGCCACCGATCTCGTGGCCGCCATTCCGGCGCGGTGGGCGCTGGATCGCGAGAGTTCGCGTCGCTGCGCCGTCTCGCCATTTCCGCTCAATGACGTGACATTCGCGATAGATCTCGAGTGGCATTCGCGGTTCAACCGTGATCCGGCACACGCCTGGCTACGCTCCCTTATCGCCGAGCAATTCCGCTAGACTGAAGCGCCCCGCACCAAAATGAATAGTGATCATATTGCTTATGACAAATATGAATTATCACGATGGCCAGATTTGTGAAAATGTGAGGGTCTTAATTCTTAAATAATGACAAGAAAGACCGGAGGAACGCGTGGGAGTTCAGAAGAAGCGATATCTCGTCTATATCGGCTTGTTCGTGCTGATGTTCATCAACTACCTCGACAGGGTGAATCTATCGGTTGCGGCGAAGTCAATTGCGGAGAGCTACAACCTCTCGCCTATCGATATGGGCTATATTTTTTCGGCGTTCCTCTGGACCTATCTGGTTTGTTTGATCCCAATGGGGTTGCTTGCTGACCGCTTCGGCGGCCGCGCGATCACCTACACCACGCTCGGCCTCTGGTCCGTTGCCGGAATTTGGACGGGCGCTGCCACGAGCTATGGCTCCCTGTTTGCGTCGCGCCTGGTGCTGGGGATCGGCGAGTCCGCAAGTTATCCCGCCGGTGGCAAGATCATCCGCGAGTGGGCTCCCCGGGGAGAGCGCGGTCTTGCGGCGGCATTTCTCAATTCCGGCGCTCACGGCGGCCTTTGCGTCGGTTCGGTGGTTGTGGGGGCGCTCATTCTGCAGTTCGGATGGCGGGAATCGTTCTATATCACCGGCGCGCTCGGCGTTGTCATGGCGATCGCCTGGTTTGCTTTGTATCGTCGCCCGGAACAGGCTTCATGGCTGAGCCGGCCGGAGCGGGATCTGATCCTCAGCGAACGAGAAGAGACGACGCAGAGCGCCGCACCTGAAATGACACAGTCGAGCGCCTTGAAGGGACTGCTGAGCAGCCCATCGATGTGGGCCCTGGCGCTGACCCAGGGATGCGCAGGTTACACGCTTTATCTTTTCATGACATGGCTGCCGAGCTACCTCGCGGCGACCCGTGGCATGGATGTCCTGAAGACCGGGCTGTTCTCCGCGATTCCCTACGGCGCAGCGGCGATCCTCGGAATTGGCCTCGGCTGGTTCAGCGACAGCCTGTTGAAGCGATCCGGTTCGTCAAATGCCGAGCGCAGGAAACTGATCGCTGTGCTCTTGTTGCTGTCATCCGTGATCCTGGCAACGCCGTTCGTCGAGTCGATCTGGCTGGTCGTGGCGCTGATCAGCGTTTCGCTCGCCTGCGTAGCGACAGCCATGGTGATGAATATCGCCTTGACGGCCGACCTGCTGACGGATGGCCGTTACAACGGTGTCGCCACCAGCCTGCTCATCATGGGCGGTAATCTGTTCGGGACCGCCGCGCCGATCGTGACCGGCTACGTCGTGGCCGCAACCGGCGGCTTCTCCGGCGCGTTCTTGATCGCCGGCGTGCTGCTGCTCGGCGGAGCCGTAGTTATCTCCTCGGGTGCCCGCAATCCCATTCGGCTGACGAACGCGCCGGTCGCGGCCACTTCAAGCCGAACTGCCCAAGCTGTCTGACGGAGTCCGCAAAATGGAAAAGATCGTATTTACCGCGGTATCGCGGAACTATTTCAACATGCCGGTGTGGATTGCGCAGCATCAGCGGATGTTCGCCGATGAAGGTCTGGACGTTACGATCGAACTTTACGAAGGGGTTGACGAAGTCACCAATCGTCTTCGGGACGGACGGGCCCAGCTTGCTTACGGCATCACCGAGCATGTGATCCTCGATAGCGAAGCCGGCGGCTTCCTGGAAATCATTGGCGGCAACGTCAACAGGCTGCCGTTCTCTTTCGTGGCGGGCAAGGCAATCCGGACGTTCGACGATCTGCGGGGAAAGACGGTAGGGGTATCCTCGCTCGATGCTGGAAGCTCGTCGCTGGTCATGAAGCTGTTGGCGGCGCGCGGGCTTGAATACCCGCGTGACTACAAGATGCGGGCCGTGGGGCCAATCCTGACGCGTTGGCAAATGCTGCAGTCCGGTGAGATCGATGCCGGCCTGCAGGGCGCGCCGCTGAACTACATCGCGCTGGATCAGGGCTTCACCAGTCTTTGCGAACCGCGCGACGAGGTCCCGCAATTCCAGTTCACTTCGTTGAATGTGGACCAGCGCTGGGCCAGGGCGAACGAAGCGACAATACGCAAATTCATGCGCGCGTTCGTGCGGGCGCATGAATGGTTCTTTGCAAACCGCGACGGCTCAACCTCGGTCGCCATGCAGGAGACGGGAATTGCGAAAGAGTACGCCTTGCGGGCATGGGATGAGTACACGACCGATCAGATATTTCCCCGCAACGGCGACGCCAGCACCGCGGCGGTGCAGGCATTGATCGAGATCAGTTCGCTCATCCGGGCGGTTCCGAATCGGGTCAAATCGTCGGCCGATGGCTACATCAACCGTCATTACATCAACGTCGCCCATCAGGAGTTGTCCGGGCATCCCACGGCGAAGGCGTCTTAACCGCGATGCCGCTTTCGGATCCTGTAATCGATTATGGCGATGGCCTGCGCGCCGGGGTGCTGATTCCGTCGGGCAATTCCGTTGCGGAGCCGGAACTCGCGGCGATGTTGCCTTCCGGTGCGTCGATGCTGGTGACGCGGCTTCCATTGCTTGGAAGTTCGAGAGCTGAACTCATCGGCATGATGGACCATCTCGAGGCCGCCTCGAAGCTTTTGGCGGATGCCAGGGTGGACGTCATCGTGTTTCACTGCACGGCGGTTTCCACTTTCGCACCCGATCTGGCCCAGGGGATTCGCGAGAGGATCGAGAATGCTACCGGCATAAGGTCATTTACAACTGCCGATGCAATCCTCAACGCCCTGACGCAACTGGGGGCGAAGCGCGTATCCTTGCTGACGCCCTATATCGATGAGGTACACGCCCGCGAAGCCGCATTTCTCGAAGCGAACGGCATTAGTGTCGAAGGCGGCGCCAACCTCGGAATCAACACCAATACCGAGATGGCTTCGCTACAGCCGGAAGCAATTCTCGACTGGGCTCGGGAAAATAGCAGTCGCTCCGCGGACGCCTGTTTTCTCAGTTGTACCGCAATCAAGTCGGCCGCCATCATCGAGCGGCTGGAGCGGGTTCTCGATAAGCCCGTGATCACCAGCAATCAAAGCATGATCTGGCATCTGCTCCGATCAAGCCATGTCGCGGGCAGCATTGCCGGTTTTGGCAGGCTGTTCAAAAGCGACGCGTCCCTTGGAAGCGCCGCCGGCTAGGCCGCACTTGCACGTTGCTGGCTGGTGAAATTTCCTGCCGACGAGATCAAGGCGTCCGGGGATCGAACGGCCGCGGCGGGAACGCTAACAATCTGCCCGAAAACTCCCCCTGATATTGTCCGGAGACGATCCATGCAATTTGTCCGGTTCGGCTTTGATTGTATGCCAATTGATGGCGTATTGTATGGCTCAGTCAGGTTCGTCAAGGGAGTTTCTCATGACGCTCAACGCCTTCAACCACGTCGCCGGCTATCGACCTTCACGAATTTCGCGTGTCCGACACGACACGGGCCGACACGGCATTCTCGAAGAACAGAGCTGGCGTTGCATTTCCACAGCCGACGGGCGAGCGCCGATCGACGCGGACATCATGGTATCCCGGTGGACCGATCCCGGAAACTCCTGTCGGCGTGAAGATGCGGTGTCGCCACCCGACCGCTACGTTGTCGGGATTGCACTGGAGACAACGCAACTCAGGTTCACGAGAGGTCGACGCGTGATATTCGACGGGATAATGCCCGCGGGTACCCTGCACGTCACGGGTCCAGCCCGGCCGCTGACCGCCGAGTTTTTTGCGCCCTGCGATTTCATTCATTTCCACGTATCGAGTGCTTACTTTCGCAAGCTCCAGGATGTCGCGCATGCCGGTTTATCTGAGCCGGTACCGGATCTGAACGACGTCGTCGTTCGTGACTCATTGGCGGAATTGCTGGGCCGGACGCTGATCGAGAACGGCGACGCCGGCGACGGGCTCTACACCGAGAGCCTGGGCCAAGCTCTGGTGATGCATATCGCAAGAATGGAGCTGTCGCAGCCGGCGGTCAGGGCTCTGGCCAAATGGCGGCTGAAGCGCGTGCGGGAATACGTCGACGCGCATTTCAACGAAGTCGTGCGTCTTGCGGATCTGGCCGCGGTCGCCGGTTTGTCGCGAATGCATTTCGCGGGACAGTTTCGCGCAGCTACGGGATATCGTCCGCACGATTATCTGCTCTACCAGCGTATTGAACGTGCCAAGTCGATCCTGTCGGGCACGGACATGCCGCTCGCGGAGGTGGCGCTCAACGTCGGCTTCCAGGCTCAGGCGCATTTCTCGACCGTCTTCAAACGCCACACCGGCCAAACGCCTGCGCGTTGGCGGCGTGCCAGCATGGGCGAATGCCAGCGCTCCGCGATTTCTCAAGAGGCTTGCACAGACACGCGATGACGGGCTCGCTCACCTTTCCGTTCGGATCATCGTGTGAACTCGAAAAGTCGGATCATCTCGAAAGACCGTTCCATGTCGGGCGCGGCATGATCCGACACAAAACTGATCCTACCTCAAACTGGAGCAACGCCCATGTCCCGTCCGCCCTTACCGCCGTTTACCAGGCAGAGCGCAATCGAGAAGGTTCGCCTTGCCGAGGACGGCTGGAATAGCCGCGATCCAGCCAAAGTCGCGCTCGCCTACACGCCCGACAGCAAATGGCGCAATCGCGCCGAGTTTGTTTCCGGCCGTGAAGCGATCGTGGCTTTCCTGACCCGCAAGTGGAATCGGGAGCTTGACTATCGGCTGATCAAGGAACTGTGGGCCTTCACCGACAACCGCATCGCGGTCCGTTTCGCCTACGAATATCATGATGATAGTGCGCAATGGTTTCGCGCCTACGGCAACGAGAACTGGGAATTCGACGCTGACGGCTTGATGCGCCACCGCCTCGCAAGCATCAACGAACATCCGATTGCCGAGGCGGACCGCAAATATCACTGGCCGCTGGGCCGCAGGCCCGACGGCCATCCGGAGCTTAGCGACCTGGGATTCTGATCGGGACGTCCAATCGGGCAGGGGGCGCCTGATCTATGCAGGCGAAGACACTGGCGAGGGGGGCGTGGCGGATTGCTCCCTGAGCTTCCTGGCTGCTTCGAAGCCATGCATGCCGGTCTGCCATTGCAGACCGACGATCGCGCCCTTGGTGGGCTGCAGGAGCCCAAGCGAACTCACGAGCGTCAGCGGCAGCCAGATCAGGAAGTGCAGCCAATAGGGCGGCGCGTAGGCAACCTCGACCGCCAGGATGATCGGCACGATGACATGGCCGACGACGATGATGACGAGATAGGCCGGAAAATCATCGGCGCGATGATGATGGAATTCTTCGCCGCATTGTTCGCAATGATCGGCAACCTTCAGGTATCTGCCGAACAGGTGGCCCTTTCCGCAGTTCGGGCACTTGCAACGAAAGCCACGCCACATGGCCTGGACAAGCGAAACCCTTTCTTCGAGGCGGGTCATGGCGTAATTCCTTGACGATTTGAGCTTCCCGTACAATAAGATTGCGTTGGCATACAATCAAAACAAATGAGGTCTTTTGCATGGATTGGCTCCCTACATTATCGGAGGGATCCGGACCGGTCTACCGGCGCATTGTGGACGCGCTCGCGAACGATATCGCGAGCGGACGCCTGAAGCGCGGCCAGCAACTGCCAACCCATCGCGCGCTAGCGCAGATGCTAAAGGTTGATCTGACGACGGTGACCCGCGCCTATGGCGACGCGCGCCGCCGCGGCCTGCTCGACGCGCGCGTAGGTCAGGGCACTTTTGTCTCCGAGACGACGACACGTGCGACCGTCGATATTCCCTATCCGGTCAAGATCGACCTTTCGATGAACGTGCCGCCGCAGCCGATCGAGGCCAATCTCGACATCCGCATTGCGCAGGGGTTGGCATCGATTCAGAAGGAGGCGGGCTTTTCCGCTTTCCTCAACTATCAGCGGCCGGGAGGTGGCGATGAGGATCGCGACACCGCCGCCAACTGGCTTCGAACGCGGGTTCCGAAAGCGCAGGCCGAACGGCTTGTCATTTATCCGGGCAACCAGGCGGCGATCTTCAACACACTCGTGTCGCTCACCTCGCCCGGCGACGTGGTGCTGACGGAAGCGCTGACCTATCCCGGCATCAAGGCCGCTGCGGGAAAGCTGGGCGTTCGTCTCGTCGGCGTGGCGATGGACGAGCAGGGCATCCTGCCTGACGCGCTTAGCAGCGCGTGCAAACAACACAGGCCGAAAGCGGTCTATCTGGTTCCCACCATGCACAATCCCACGACCGTGACGCTGGCGCCGTCGCGCCGCAAGGCGATTGCCGAAATCATTCGCAAGGCCGGAACGATCCTCATCGAGGACGACGCCTATGGTGCGCTCGATCCTTCCGTCTCGCCGATCGCCAACCTGATCCCTGAACGGACGTATCTTGCGGTCAGCCTCTCGAAGTGCATGGCGCCGGCGCTGCGCACCTCGTTCCTGCTCACGCCCGATGTTGCCGCCGAACAGATGCTCCGGAATAATCTTCAGGCAACTACGCAGATGGCGCCGCCGCTGATGGTGGCGCTGGTCATGCAATGGCTACGTTCCGGCGTCGCCGAACAGATCGTTATCGCGATCCGCAACGAGGCGACAGGACGCCAGCAACTGGCCACAAAGATATTGAAGGGGCAGTCGTTCGCCGCTAATCCCAGGGGACATCATCTCTGGCTGCCGCTGCCAGGCCATTGGAACAGACAGGATTTCGTCGCGCATGTCCTGCGCAACGGCCTGGCCGTGGTGGGCGGCGAAGCGTTTGCCGTGGATCAGACGCCGCCTCACGCCGTGCGCGTTTCGCTCGGCGCGGCTCGCAATCGCGCCGAACTAGGCACCGCCCTGCATCTCCTGGCCGCGGCGCTGAAAACGTCCGCCGCAGCAATGCAGGTTGTGTAGGCCGAATCCGCGGCTCTTCACGGCAATCAGACCAGCAGCGCGAATCCCACGATCCTGGCCCGCCCGATCTTGCGGACGCTCGTGACCTGAACGGATCAATAATAGCCCGGCCCATAGGCAGGATTGCAGGGGACGTTACCGTTGTCCCAGGGCTGCGTGGCAAATGCGCCGACGCGCGGCGCCGGGTTGCAGAGCTGGCCGTCAACATATCGCGTGCCGGACGGAACACTGGCATCGGCGTTCGCTGAGAAGTACCGCGAGGATACATGGCTCTCGCGCGCCATAGCGGGGGTAGCGAGCATGGCGGCAGCGATCAGTCCCGCCGACAACAACTTAGCTTTGGTCATTTATTTTCTCCATGGTTGAGCGAAGCCAACACGTTTGGCACAGCTCACATGTGAGAAGCCGTTGACCATTTAAAGGGACCGCGTCCTCACGATGTTTCAAGGTCTCGCGAGGCGCGCGTGCTCGGGTACAGTGGTGCGCGACGATGCGTCGCCGAGCGCAGGATCGAAGCCGCAACGGGCACCTCAAGACCGATTGAGCTTTATGAAGCGCAATTTAGTGGGGCGAGATCGTCGCCCGCTTACATGTGGCTCGATGCCTTCAGGCATCCCGATGCTCGCGAGAACGCGAGAGTTTGCATCCCCGGAGCAGCACCAGAGTTGGATGGTGCGCGATCGCGCTTGCGCGCCCGCGAACTCTCGCATCGATCGATACATGGAGAAACGACGATGACTCTTTTCAAAACATTCGCGGCTGCGGCGGTCCTTTCGACAATCGCGGCAACGCCGGTATTCGCCCGGGCCGCCATTCAGGAGCCGGGCCTGTTCGCGTTCTATCATCCCAATGCCGACGTCCTGAACGGCGGCGCGCCGGCGCCGGAAGCCGGCCTGGCTTGGGCGCCGTCTGCGGCTGGCGAAGCCTATGCGGCGATGAAAAGCGGCAGTGGCGCTTCCTGCGCGCAGCGTTATCGCTCCTACGATCCTGCATCCGGTACGTTCCTCGGGTATGACGGCCGGCGGCGCCCGTGTTGGTGATGAAATCCAGCGCGATTGCAAGTCGGCGGCCCTCGCTGTGAGAATGTCCGCGTGCGACGTGCACTCGGCATAGCCGCCACGAGTGGTTTCTCGCGCCGCGGAAAGTGGTACTGGCTCACCCGACAAGATCGCCTAACGTCGCTCATTTCGCGGCCATAGCCTCCAAGGGCTCGGGCCGCCGGCGCGAGGGGATAGGGGGCGTATGCGGTATCAGAAATCCGAAGCCAAGGATTGGGCAAGGCAGCATATGGTGGGCGTCTGCGCCTCGCTACTTCCCACGTTTACCAGCGATCTGCACCATCTAAATGAGGCCGGCATCAGGCACGATGTCCGGCGGCTCATCGAATTCGGCTTTTGGGGCGCGTTGCTCATTTCGGAATGCGGCACAACCGCAGACGAATACATCAGCTTCATGGAGATCGCTGCAGACGAGGCCAAAGGAAGGATATGTTTGGCCGCGCAGAATCTGCCGACAACCGCAAGCGATACGCTAAGGATATATAAGGCCGCCGAGACGATAGGTTTCGATGCGGCTCTGATTGGCTACCCTGACAGCTTCCGACCTGTTTCCGAACAGCATATTCTCGAGTACTCGCGGCACCTGATCGAAGCTACACGCCTTGCCGTCATTCTGTATTCTTCCCAGTCCTGGGATTTCGGCGCGATCCATCCGGCCCAGCTCTCGCTCAGAACAGTTTCCGGGCTTACCGAGCTTCCGAATGTCGTTGCCATCAAGTGCGAAGGCGGCGCGCCGGGAACCGGCTCGGTGACCGAGCTCGTTCATCACCTGGGGGACCGGCTATTGGTATCGGATTCGCAGGAGTACGCCGTTCCGGCCGGCGTGAAGATGTATAATATGCAATGGCTGGGCACGAGCAATTACGATTATTACGGCGACACGGTCGTGAGGTACTTTGATCTCTTGCGGGCGGGCGATTGGGACAAGGGCATGTCGTTGTTCTGGAAGATACATCCCGCGCGCGTCGCCAGATTTGAGCACGCGCGGGCCAGCGGGGCCCACGTCATCAATCGGGCGGCGTGGAAATACCAGGGCTGGCTCAATGGCATGAATGGCGGCCCGTTGCGAGGGCCGCTGCCACGCATTGACTCCAGGCAGGCTGAAAGCCTTCGATCCGGATTAGTCCGTTCCGGTATCGTTGGTCCGGAGACTTCATCCGATTTGATGGAATTCATCCAGGGCAGATGTCCGGCGTGACGGAGTCCGGCATGGGCGAGAAAGTGTCTTGATGCTGAAGATAGAGGGTCTGAAAAAGCGTTATCGACATGACGAGGTTCTCAAAGGGGTAAGCCTGGAGGTAAGGCGTGGCGATGTCGCCGTGTTGCTTGGCGCAAGCGGGTCCGGAAAAACGACGCTGCTGAGATGCGTGAACGCGCTGGAATTTCCCGACGAAGGACGCATCTTTGTCGATGGTCAGCCGTTGGGCGACCATCGGCCCGATGGATCCTTCGTACCGCTCGCAGAAAGCATCACCGCAAAGCGGCGTTCACAGATCGGTTTTGTCTTTCAGCGCTTCAACCTGTTTCCGCATCTGACCGCCTTGCAGAACGTGATGCTGGGACCTTCGGTCGCACTCAAGTTACCCAAGGAAAAGGCCCGGATGATTGCTATCGAGCAACTCGAGCGCGTCGGCCTGGCCGCAAAGCTGGATGCTTATCCCTCAAAACTTTCAGGCGGCCAGCAGCAGCGTGTGGCGATTGCGCGTTCATTGGCGATGGCGCCGAAGCTGATCCTGTTCGACGAGCCGACGTCTGCGCTCGATCCGGAGCTGGTCGGCGAGGTGCTGAGCGTAATGCGGCAGCTCGCCGCGGACGGCATGACGATGGTCGTGGTAACACATGAGATGAACTTCGCGCGCCATGTGGCAAGCCGGGCGTTCTTCCTGCAAGAGGGAACGATTCTCGAGCAGGGGACGCCCGAGGAGCTGTTTGACCGGCCAAGACATGAGCGCACCAGGGCATTTGTGTCGAGGGCGTTCAGCCACCACTAACCATTGCAGCTTGATCCGGACTGGACCATCGATGTTTCGATTTTCAGTGGTTACCGACTCCCTGCCGTTCCTGCTCGGCGGCCTCAAAATCACGTTGATCGTCACACTGGCCTCTCTGCTTCTTGCCTTCGTTATTGGCCTTGTCGTCGGCATGATGCGACTGTCCAAGCTGCGGTTACTATCCATACCAGCCAGTGCCTTCGTTCTGGTGCTGCGAAATACGCCGTTACTCGTGCAGCTCATATGGGTGTACTACTGCCTGCCGATCATCTTTGGTCTCGATCTGAGCCCGGTGGCGTCGTGCGTCATTGCGTTGGCATTACACGGTGGCGCCTACACCGCTGAAATCGTGCGCGCGGGTATCCAGAGCATCGACCCCGGACAGATGGAGGCCGCCAAGAGCATTGGGTTGACCTACATTCAGGCGATGCGAAAAATTATCCTGCCCCAGACCTTTCGAAGGATCACGCCTCCACTCGCAAACGAGGGAATCACGCTTCTGAAATATTCCTCGCTTGTGTCCACGCTCGGCGTTGCCGACCTGACCTATAATGCCCAGGTCATCGCAACGACCACCTTCCGGCCGCTCGAAATCTACAGCGCTCTCGCGATCGAGTATTTTGTGCTCTGCTCGATCCTGCAATATGCGACTTACAGGCTGGAGCTTCATTTGGCGAAGAGCGGCTAGTCGCGGCCTGCGGCTTGCAGCGGTGAACAACTTCGCATAGCGCCCGGATATTTCCTCTACCTCTATTGGACGGCCCGGGCTCCCGGCGCATGTTGGAAACCGCAACCCGCAATCGAGCCAAATCGTCGCGCACCAGGAAACCCGGCAAGGATCGACGAGATTTTCGCGAGCCCTTGGCGTTACTTGCCCCGGCACCACGCAGATTGACGTGATTGTAAGCAGCACTTGCCTGAGAACTGATCTCAGCCAGGAGCGGTATTGCTCCAGGTGAAAAATTGGCTCTCCCTCCTTCCGGGCCCTCGCGCTAGCTTTCCCGGTGCCGGGATCGATCTAACCAGGAGCGGGGGTCTTCATGCGCAAGTCGAGACTAGTTCATAATCTCTTCGTGGCCGCTGTACTCGCGGTGCTCTCTTTGACGTTCGTGAAGGGAGCTGAAGCTCAGACGGCGCCGGCGTTGAACGAGATCAAGGCCCGCAAGGAGCTTCGCGTCGGCTGGGCGGTCTTCTATCCCTACATTTATCTGGATCCGCAAACCAAGAAGATATCCGGATTTGCGGCCGACTTCATGGAGGCGATGAGCACGTCGCTGAACGTCAAGCTGGTCTGGGTGGAAGACAGTTGGGCAACGCTAACCGCGGGCCTCCAGGCCAACCGCTACGACATGACGTTACCGGGGGTCGCCATCACCATGCCTCGCGCCGAAGTCGTCACCTTCAGCAAGCCGGTAGCCAAGATGCCGCTGGGTCTTCTTGTGAAGAAGGAAGCCGGAATGCCGAAGAATTGGAAAGATCTGGATCAGCCTGGCAAGCGCATCACGACCACGCTCGGATCGGTGGTGGACCTGTTCGCATCCAAGCGTTTTGAGAAGGCCGAGATCATACGCGTCAAGGCCGGCCCGGACAGCATCGCGCAGCTGATGGCCAACAAGGCCGATGCGTGGGCGAACGGGCTCGAAGGGTTGGCGATGATCCAGAAGGAGCATCCCGAGCTTACCATTGTTCCCGGTGAATTCGGCGTCAATCCGATCTGCATCGCCTTGCGGCAAGGCGATCTCGTCACGCGCGATTACGTCAACCTGTTTATCGACGATCTCAGACGCACCGGCGTGCTCAAGACCATGGTCGAAAAGCACGGTCTGTTCCCCTGGTCCGAGGCCTTGGATTAAGGACGAGCAGGTGTGACGGGCAGGGCAGGGGAGTAACGCACGATGGTCTACAAGGCACCTCTTTCCGTTCAATTCCAGGAAACCTGCAAGGACGTCGAGCACGCGTCGACGCTTCCGGCGGTCTGCTACACCTCGGCTGACTGGCACGAGAAGGAGATGGGAAACATCTTCTCGAGCGAGTGGCTCTGTGTCGGACGCGAAGAGAAGGTCGCGAAAAAAGGTGATTACTTCACGATCAAGTTCGGCAATGAGCCTGTCGTCATCGTCCGTGACCAGAAACTGGAGGTGCGCGCATTCCTCAACGTGTGTCGTCACCGGGGAGCACGGATCGCCAAGGGATCGGGCAATACCAAAACGCTCGTCTGCGGTTACCACTGCTGGACCTATACGCTGTCAGGAGACCTGATCGTCGTGCCGGGAACTCCCGACCCGATGATCGGTGCTGCCGAGTTCGATCGGTCTCAATACGGGCTTTTGCCGATCCGGCTGGAGAAGTGGGAGGGCTTTCTCTTCATCAACTTCTCCAACTCGGCGCCGCCACTATCCGAATGGCTCGGCGATCTGCCTGCCTTTCTGAAAAATTATCGGCTCTCGCAGATGACAGCGCACAAGGAGCTTGAATACGATGTCGACGTGAACTGGAAGATCTTCGTCGAGAATACGATGGAGTCTTATCATGCGGGATTTGTGCACAGTAAATTCCTCTCACCCGATATCGATCAAGGCTGGAAATTCCTGAAGACCGGGGGGCCTTATGAGGCGATGTACTCCGACAGGAGCATCATGGACTTCGGCAACCTGCCTCCGATCGACGGTCTCGACCCCAAGCAGAAAGCCGGCCTGTTCCATATCTGGCTGCATCCAAATCTGACGATCCACGTCTCCTCCACCTACATGACCTTCCGGCAATATATTCCGGTCGACGCGCAATCCATGCGCATCCAATACACCTGGTGTTTCCATCGCGAGACGATGGCGCATCCGGACTTTCCCAAGGTGGTGGAGAACTACTACAAGAAGTCCGTCGATATCCTCTCGGAGGACATCGAGTACGTCCCGGTCGTGCAGGAAGGGCTGCGGGCGCGCGATAATATGCCGGGCCGGTACTCTCCGTCGGAATATATCGTCCAGAAGATCGGAAAATACGTCATCGAGAAGGTCGAGGGACATCACGCGCCGGCCAACTACTGACAGTCAGGGCACATGATGACAGCGAGCGAAATGGTCACTGACAGGCATTTGGACGACGCCTACAACAATCAGGCGACTGTCTCGAACATGCCCGAGATCCGGGCCGATTGGGCCAGCCGCAGTCGCAAGATCCGCAGCGAGCATGGCCGCCTGCTCGATCTGAGATTTGGCGACGGCGCGCGCGAGAGGCTCGATCTTTTCCTGGCGTCGGAGCCGAATGCGCCGACCGTCACCTACATCCATGGCGGATACTGGCAGGCCAACGACAAGGAGAACTATGCCTTTGTCGCCGAAGGCCCGCTGAGCGCGGGCTTCAATGTGGCGGTCATCGAGTACACGATCGCACCGGAAGGCACCATCGAGCAGATGACCGCCGAGATGGGCCGCGCCGCCTCGTGGCTACACGAAAACCTGGCCGCTCACGGCGCCGATCCGCGCCGTGTCTATATGGCGGGCCATTCTTCCGGCGGCCATCTGACCGCGCAAAATATCGATCACGGGGGATTGCGGGGCGGGATCGCGATCAGCGGCGTGTTCGATCTGCAGCCGATGCGGTTCACCAAATACAACGACAAACTCGGTTTGACGCTTGAATCGGCGAAAGCAAACAGCCCGATCTTCAATCCGCCCAAACGGTCGGCGCCGTTGCTGGTCGCTTACGGCGGAGCAGAGCTGCCGGCGTTCCATCGGCAATCCCAGGACTTTGTCCGGACGTGGCAGTCTCGCGGGCTGAGTTGCAGCCTGCTCGAAGTGCCGGGCGCCAACCACTTCTCCGTCGTCGAGGCGCTGGCTTCTCCATCCGGATTGATCCTCCAGGAGTTTAAGAAGATGGCGGCGCGGGATCGGTAGCGCGATGTTGTTGTCACAGGTGTCAGCGAGGTGCAGATGACCGCGGCTGCAAGCCCGATCGTGATGGATCAGACGGAGTTTTGCGAGGTTCACGTGTCATACGGCACGGAGTCGCGTACCATCCGCGCCGCATTTGGCCAACGCCTGATGCAGACGATCAGGGACACGGGCCTGCCCATCGCAGGCGATTGTGGTGGGGCATGCACCTGCGCGACCTGTCACGTCTATGTTGACGAAGACTGGCTCAATCGTCTTCCGCCGCCAAGCACCAACGAGGCTGCTTTGCTGGAGGTCGTCGATGAACCCTCGCCGTTCAGCAGGCTATCCTGCCAGATCGAACTCACCCGAGACACGGACGGTATCAGGGTTCGAATCGCGCCGGGCAGCTAAGACCCCGGTCAAGTGGCCTCTTTCTCGCGGCGGAGTGGTCATTGATGGGAAGTTCGCGCGTATGAAAGAACCGTGTGAAAGAACAAGGCGTAACCATCAAGAGAGGCCCTGCATGACCGATACCATCAGCAAATTCGACGTCAGTGCGCGCAACAAGGTTCGGCTGATGCGGCAGCGGGGGTCCTACGACAAGAAAGAGGTCTATGCGATTCTAGACTCGGCGCTGCTTTGCAATGTCGGTTACGTCATCGACGGCCAGCCATACGTGACCCCGACCGCCTTCTGGCGGGAGCAGAACATCGTCTATTGGCACGGATCTTCCGCGAGCCGCGCGCTGATCAACCAGATAAAGAACATCGACGTTTGCCTGACTGTCTCGCACGTGGACGGACTTGTCATCGCGCGTTCAGGCTTCCACAGCTCGGTCAATTACCGGTCCGTGATGGCATTCGGCAAGGCGCAGCTGGTCGAAGATCTCGACCACAAGCGGCGGGCCATGGATATCTACATCGATCGCTTCGTGCCCGATCGTACCGCGCTCAATCGTGCTTCGACCGAGCAGGAACTCGCCGCGACCAAATTGCTCAGCATGAACATCGATGAGGCGTCGGCAAAAGTGCGGACCGGCCAGCCGGTCGATGACGATGAAGATTATGCGCTCCCGGTGTGGGCCGGCGTCATCGCCTTCAAGACCGTGATCGAAGGCACCTATTCGGATCCGAAGAACCTGGATGGGGTCAAGATGCCGGCCGGCGTCGAAAAATACGTCGCGGGCGCCAGGCTCGATGAAACCCTCGGTGCGATCTACGATGGCGACAATACGTCCAGCCATGGCTAGGCGCATGCCCGTCCCGTCTGCGGCCGGATCGACGGCAACAATACGATGAATGTGTCCGTCGCTCCCGCCGGTCTGCTTCCGCGTCTGAAACTCGGCGTCTCCCGGATCACGCCTTCAGCCGGAGACGTGCGCATCTTTGAATGCCGCCACGCCGGAGCGGATGCCTTGCCGCCGAACACGCCAGGCGCTCATGTCGACGTTTACGTCTCCGACGGGACGGCGCGGCAATATTCGCTTCTGCCGAGCGACCATGGAAGCTATCGCTTTGCAGTCAAGCTTGAGGCGGACGGCCATGGCGGTTCCCGGTACCTCCACGAGGCCATCGATGTCGGCGACGTGCTGGAGATCGGCATTCCCCGGAATAATTTCTCCCTGCATGCCGAAGCGGACCACACCGTCCTGATCGCCGGCGGTATCGGCATTACACCGCTTTATGCGATGGCGAAACGCCTGGCAGAGATCGGATCGAGCTGGGAGCTTCACTACAGTTCCCGCGCGGGACGCGACGCGCTGTTTGCCGATGAGCTGTCGGCCATGCATCCGTCGAACGTGTCGCTGTATGGCGGGCCGAACGGTTTGCGCCTCAATCTCGGTGGCGTCATCGAACGAGCGCCGCCGTCGGCGCATTTCTATTGCTGCGGTCCAAGACCCTTGATCGACGAATTCAGCCGGTTGAGCGCACAACGTCCGTTCGCAAATATCCACATCGAGCATTTTCGCGGCGAGCCGGTAGCTCCACTGGAGGCGTTCAAGGTAAAGCTGAAGCGGAGCGGGAGAATCCTTCAGGTGCCGTGTGGTAGGTCGCTGCTTGATGTCCTGATCGATGCAGGCGTCGATGTTCCATTCTCCTGCCGAGAAGGTGTATGCGGTGCTTGCGAGATCGGTGTGACCGACGGGATTCCCGATCACCGGGATTGCGTTCTGTCGCCGGCGGAGCGCGCCGCCAACAACAGCATTGTCGCATGCTGCTCGGGCAGCCGGACCGAGACGCTCACGCTCGATCTTTGATCCCTTCAGACTACGCCTGCGCGTGGTGGCGAATGATTCTCGATAGCTGGATCGCCGCGTTCCGGAGCAGATGATTCTCGAATCCGGAGAAGCCGAGCAAGAGGCCCTTGCGCGCCGGCGCCTCGACGTAAAGGCTGCTGAGCGGCCGCACATAAATTCCCTGCTGCCTGGCGGAGACCGCGATGGCGACATCGCCGAGATCATTCTTGAAGAAGATCGACAGCTGGATGCCGCCCTCGGGTATCTCGACGTCGACGATATCGCCCAGATATTCGAGGAGAACCTGGGTAAGCAGATCGCGAGCGTCCCGGTAGCGTTGCCGCATTCTCCGGATGTGGCTGGTGAGGAATCCCTCGCGCATGAATTCGGCGACAATCTGCTGTTGCAGTGTCGCAGGCTGGCGGTCGGTCAGGAATCGGGCCGCCACGAAGGCCTTTCGAAGCTCGGGAGGAACGACGACGAATCCGATCCGGGTGCCCGGAAACAACACCTTGCTGAGTGTGCCCAGATAGATCACGCGCTGATTGTCGTCTATTCCCTGCAACGACGGCAGCGAGTTCCCGGCATAGCGGAATTCGCTGTCGTAATCGTCCTCGATGATCCATGCGCCGGTCCGGCTGGCCCAGTCGAGAAGGTCCATTCGCCGCTCCAGCGACATAACGGCGCCGGTCGGATATTGGTGCGAGGGCGTGATGTATGCGGCTTTCGCGTTCGCAGATCGCCGCACGCCCTGCTTCACGATCAGTCCCTCCTGATCGATGGGAACCGGGATCAGATGCGCGCCTTGCGCGGCAAGTGCGGCCCGCGTCGGCAGATATCCGGGATCTTCGATCCAGACTTCGTCGCCGACGTTCAGCAGGGTACGCATCGACAGGTCGATGCCTTGTTGCGCTCCGGATACGATCAGGATGTCATCGGGATCGCATCGCACGGCACGCGAGGCTCGCAGGTAACTCGCGACCTCGGTCTTCAGCGCCGGGTCGCCGCTCGGGTCCGAATAGCGGAGATTCCTGGCGTCCATGGTCTGGAAATGCCGCACACCGATCCTTCGCCATGCCTCGATTGCGGCGGCATCAATCGAGGAGCACCCGGTAACGAACGGTATCGCGTCGGTGGTGAAGAGATCGGAGGTGACTTCGGTGGCCTTCGAGGCGTAGGCCGACAACCCGCCGCCGAAATTCTGCGGTAAGCGGTTCTGGCCAGCCTGTGCCGGCTTTGCCGCGATCTTCGGCAGGTCGCTGGTCACAAATGTGCCGGAGCCGATGATGGTTTCGATGTAGCCCTCGGTTGCAAGTTTTTCGTAAGCCGAAAGCGTGGATGTGCGGGACAGTTTCAGCCGGTCGGCCAATTGCCGCGTCGAGGGCAGTCGGCTTCCGGAAGGCAGGCGCCCGGAGATGATCGCATTCTGCAAATGTCGATGGATCTGCTGGAACAGCGGCTGGGCCGAGGTCGGGTCGATGGTGAAATCCAGCAGTTCGGCCCATCTGGATTTTGTTCGCTCGGTGCGCATGGCGTTCTCAAACTGCGTTCTCAAACCGAAAGTGCGGTTCAGGCGGCGCCTATGGCCACAAGCCAGTGCCGGCCGGTCTTCTGGTCCGGGATTTGCTTGTCATTTCGATCGGCATTGTCTCTGGGAGCAGAACTTGGAACCGTTGTGGCATGATCATACTAGAACCTCGACCGCGCTGGTCGGCAAGCGCCTAGTTTGGGTAGCCATCCTGGCCGCTGGTATCAACGCCGCTTTCGTCTTCGGAACGCTGTTCCGCGCGGCAGGACCGTGACGAGGTTTTCGATGACGTCAAAGTCCGCTGTTGCGACTTTTGACCGTGCCTGGAAGTGGATTGCCAGGCAGGTCAAGGGACTGCTTCCTTACGCCCCGATTCATTGAGCTCCTACATTCCACCTTTTTTGAATGTTGCGCCGAAACAGACCGATCGGCTGAATGACCGATCAAGCTAGCGCATCCATGGATATGCGATGCGACGGGACCCATGAACGTCCGGCGTTCTCCCGCAATGTTCGACGTCCTATCGCGAAGATGCTGCGCGGCGATCAATAGGGCTGAGGGCCGATCGAGACGGCATCGACAGTAACGAAGTCCAGCACTTTGGGATGGCACGGCAGGTCGAGAAGCGATTGCGCAAATGCACCGGCGGCGATTTCAGCCAGCGCCGCAATACCCGTGCGCCATTGCCAGTTGCCGATTCGAAACAGCGTCGGCTGATGGCGCCGGGCAATCGGCAGCTCCGGTCGAACGGCCTCGGCGTGATGATATAGTTCGTGCGCAACGAAGATATCGGGCAGCGTTGCGGTCCCGATCAATCGCAGGGCCGACCGGCCGGCAACCGCGCGATCGAGCACCGCGACCCCGCGTCTGTAAACCAGGATGCGAACCGGGCGCTGCCGGTACTCGGCAAATCGCCAGAGCGAGCCGACCATCGGATCGTCGTCCGTCGTCTCAACCGGCACCCCAAGCTCGCGTGCGATTTCGCGCGGCGCCAGGTCAGGAAAACGCCGACGCAGGGCGTCCGCCGTCGCCGCGCCGTCAGCAAGCGCATCGCGAACCGCGGTAAACTGCTTGTCGCGATCCAGCCGCCAGGCGTGCGGATCGGCCTCCAGCATGACAAGCCCGAGCGTCTCCGGCGATGCCGCGATCATCTCGGCCAGTCGGGATGGAGTTTCCGCGACGGCCGTCACGTTAGAGCCCGCGTGACGGCGGAATGCTGATCAGCGCAATCGGATCGCTCGCGATCAGCCCGTCGAATTCGCTGCGGGTAATGGCCAGCGCCTGGTCGATCGAGTTGACGCCGGACAGGTCGATGATCTGGCTGCCGATGATCACGAACAGATCCGGCGTGATGACGCTGTCGCCGTTGTAGATCGTGGTTTCTTCCCACAGCCGGCGCACGTCGTCGAAGCCGGTACCGGCGCTCGCCGAGCGCACCACGCTATGGCTGCGCTGCACCCGGATGACGCCGTCGAGATCGACCGCCCGGACCGGGCTGCGGCGTTTGGTGAATATCCGCCACGTCTTCTCTTCCACCGCGCCCTGGAACACACGCATCCGCGGCGTCTTGGCCGCGAGCGTCACCCGGTCCGGGCTGACACCCATGGCCTTGGCGGCGATGTCGCGCGCTTCGCTCTCGCCGATCTCGTCGTTGCGCTGGCGCGCGCGCATCTCGGAGGCCCCCATTGCGGTGGCGCGGACGCGGTGGGTGTGCTGATCGACCTCGATCGTGACTTCGACATTCTCAGCCGCGGCACCGAGCTTGATCACGGCCTCGAAGGCCTCGCGGCGAATTCGCCGGAGATCTTCGGGCGTGGGATTGGGGATCACCCGTTCCACCACTTCGCGCACCAAAGCAAGCGCGACGCCGATCGAGGAAATCACCTCGGCGTCTTTCGAGATCACATGCTTGAGGCCGGTACGGCCCGATGCATGGGGGATGAGGGCCGCGGCGCCGCCGCCTTCGCCGACCAGCAAGGCCTGATCGCGGTCGAGCTTATATTCGGCGATCAGGTCGTCGACCACGGGGATGACCTTGTCGGTGGCGATATCGAGGATGGCGCGTGCGGTGTCCTCGACCGATTTATTGGTCAGCTCGGCCAGCGCGGCGATGGCGCGCCGTGCGGCTTCCGGATTGCCATAGGCGTGCAATCCGGGCTTGGCATAGCCCAAAACGTTGGCGGCGCAGGTATTGGTGATGGCGTAGCGGGTGCCATTGGCGACGCGCACCGCGACATAGTCGGCGGGGTCGTCGGCCTTTGGCTGGAACAGTTCGACTATGGGGTCGACGATATCCTCCGGGTTGGCGAAGGCGGCATAATGCAGCCCTGCGATGTGGGCGCTGCGCGGTCCGACGTCGACGAGCTTGCCGTCTTTGACCCGGACCATACTGCCACCGGCAATGCCGATGACGCGCACATCGAGCGAACTGACATAGGTCTCGTGTCCGCCCACGCGCGCGTATTTGACGGTCGGACGCCCGTTACGGATCACGCCGATATTGGTGCTGGTGCCGCCAACCTCGAAATAAATTCCGTCTGACACCCGCAAGTGCATCAGGGCGCCGGCGACGCTGGCGGCAGGGCCGGACAGCATGGTCATCGCGGGCCGGCGGCGCATCTCGCCAATATCCATCACGCCGCCATCGCCGCGCATGATCATCAAAGGCGCCTGGATCCCGGCTTCGCGGACGCTCGCTTCGGTCATGGTGGCGGTGTCGATCATCTTCGGCAGGATGCTGGCGTTGATCACAGCCGTGCGCGTCCTGGTCGTCAGGCCATAGAGTTTTGTAATTTCGTGACCGCAAGTGGCGGGGAGGCCGGCATCGACCACATGCCGGCGTATGGTCTCTTCGGCCTCATTGTCGTCGACGCCGAACGCCGAACTGGCGACGATAACCTTGGCGCCGTCAGCCTTGAGCGCCTCGACCGCCTCGCGGGCGGTCTCGTCGGTCAGCGCTTCCTTGACGATGAAGCGGTTGACCGGTTTCAAATGGCGTCCGGGCGCGAGTTCGATCGGCTTCATCGCGCTCTGGCCTTTGGCCAGCAGCGACTCGACGCGGGTCGCCATGCCGATGACGCCGACATTGGCGACGTCGCCCTCGAGCAGCGCATTGGTTGCCTGCGTCGTCGAATGGGCGAGAAAGATCACCTCTTTCGGATCGACGCCGGAACGGTCGAGGACGTTGCGGAAAACCTCCACCACGCCCTTGGCCACCCCGCGCGGATCGGAGTGGGTAGTCAGCACGGAGAACCGGCCGACCACCTCGTGGGTGGCGTTGTCGATCAGGACAGCCTTGGTGAAGGTGCCGCCCACATCGATACCGATGCGGTAGGCACGGGTCGGCACGGATGGTTCGGTCAACGTTTGTTTTCCTTTTTAGTTGAGCGAGCCCAGCATCAGGTAGCAGATCGTGGAATTGACGGCGACCATCAGGCAGCCGAAGGGCAGGGCCGTCTTCAGGAACTGTCCGTGGCTGACTTTTGTTTGTCCGATCGTCCACAGCGTCCATGAGTTGGTCGGGTCCATGCTCCCTTGCAGAATCGTCGGTGCGAGCCAGATCGAATAGAGATAGGGAATCGGGATGTCCTTGTTGGCGAGGACGATGGCGAGCAGCGCAGCACCCGTGCCGATCACCACCAGCGGTCCGCGGTAGATGCTCCCGATTCCGCCGAGCACGCCGAAGAAGATCGCGGCCTGCAGCGGCGTATGCGGCAGTACCGGCGAGAAGATCGGCTTCAGCGCGTTGGCGACTTCGGGCGTCTGTCCCGCGACGATGATCATGCCGCAGATGGTCCACAACGCCGCCATCGTGGCGATGTCGGGGAACGCATCGGAGAAGGTCTTGTTGAAGAGATTGATGTGGCCCTGAAACGTCCGGTCGCGGCCGGTGAGCACCAGCGCGAGCACGATCGAGACCAGAAAGGTCGGGATGATCTCCCATTTCAGGATCATGATCATCAGGACCGGAAAGATCGGCACGATGTAGGTGTAGTAGGGCGTCCGCTTGCGCACCGTGGCTTCGCCCGCACTGGCGACGTCGACCGAAGCCAGCCGGCGTGCACCGCCGTTGCGCAGATAGATGAACTCCAGCAGCCATGCCGCGAGGATGTAGATGCACATCGCGGCGATCCAGTAGGTCAGATAGGGCGCTTGATATTTGAGGCCGGGAAACAGCTTCTGGAACGTCCCGAACTGAACCAGGTTGATGAACGTGCCGGCCCCGATCCCCATCGTGAATGCGGGCGCGGCGACCCATGGCGGGATGCCCTGGCCCAGCATGATCGGCAGCGCGATGATGCCGATCGCGATCGCTGCTCCAACCCCGTACATCGATGTGAACAGCAGCGCCGTCACCAGCGTGACAGTCATCGCCGTGACCAGCGGCCGATCGCCGGCCAGTTCCACCGCCGAACGGATCACGCTCTCCGCGATTCCGGTCTGGATCAGCACCTGGGCAAACCAGGCGCCGAAAACGATGATGATCACCGCGCTGGCATACGCGACGCCGCCGGCTTGGATAATCTTCTTCTGAATGTCGTCGATCCCGATGCCGGCGATCGCCGACCACAGCACGGCGAGTATCAGCAGCATGATGATCGGGCTCTGCCCGCGGATGATCAGGATGACCACCGCCAGAAATGCAACGAGCAGCGCAATGCCTGTCCCAAGGTCCATTGTCGTTCCTTCCCCGTTTTTTGCCGGCCGCGTTTTCGATTGCGACCTTTTGCAAGCAACAACTCTGGCACAAGAGATTGAGGCTGGCGAGAGCGAGATGTTCGCGCGTGCAAATTGTCCGAAGTTCGCGCGCTGTTAGCTGTTGCGTCGCAATATGCGTCGGCACAAAATCAAATTCGACTTCCTGCATTCGCACCTTATAGTTCGCGTCGATCCGCTCGAGCCAATCAGGAGAACGATAATGTCGATCCGCGAGCCGCGCTGGCGGCATCCGCCACTGCAGCCTGGCTGGATCGATCGTCCGCATCAGAAACTGGAACTGGGCGATTTCACGCTCGAAAGCGGCGAAGCCATTCGCGATTTCGATATCAGCTATGTGACGCACGGGACGCGTGCGCCTGACGACGATAACGTCATTCTGGTCCTGACCGCGATCGGCTCGACTCACCATCGGCTGGATTTTTTGATCGGGCCTGGCCGGCCGCTCGACACGGACAGTTGCTTCATCATCTGCGCCGATGCGATCGGCAACGGGTTGACGACGTCTCCGAGCAACAGCCGGGCGCAGCCTGATCTGGCGTTTCCCCGCTTCACCATCCGCGACATGGTCGCGAGCCAGCGCAAGCTGCTCGACGCGCTCGGCGTCCGGCAACTCGTGGCCGTCGTCGGCGCCTCGATGGGCGGCATGCAGGCGTTGCAATGGGCTGTCAGCGATCCCGATCGCATGCGCAACGTCGTGGCCCTTGTGCCGATGGCGCGGACCCGTCCGTGGTCGGTTGCGATGAACGAGGTCGCCCGCCGCATCCTGATGTCCGATCCGGGCTGGCCATCCGGCCGTTACGGCAGCAGCTTCGAGGCCTGGGCAGCGCTGACACGCGTCATCACCAATCGCACGCCGGCTGCGCTCGAGGCCATGGCGGCTGCCGCCGTTCCCGGCCTTGTCGACGAAGCGATCGCAGCCGCGCGCCGGATCGGACCCGATCCGCTCGATTGGGTCTATCAGAGCTTTGCCTATGATGCGCATGATGTCGGGACCACACCCGGATTTGGCGGCGACACCGCGGCTGCGCTGCGAACAATCAAGGCGCGCACGCTGCTCCTTGTTCCGCCGCTGGACCTCTACAATCCGGTCGAGGATGCGGTGGAGGCGGCGGCGTTAATTCCAAAATCAACGCTGGTGCGTTTGGACAGTAATGCCGGTCACGCGGTTGCAGCCGACGCATCGCCGCAACCCGCGGACGTACGCCGTGTCATCGGCGAATTCCTGAACGAGCGCGTTTGCTGAACTTCAGCGAAGTGGAATGCAGCTACGCGTGCAGCGCTTCTTGACAGAGCAAAACCGGAGGCTCACTTTTCGGTCAAGCTATTGCCGCCTGAATAAAAAGAAACATCGGAGGAAACAATGACGAAAATGCTGAGCGAGGGTGAGATCGCTGCGTATCGCGACCGCGGCTATCACTTCCCGGTCAACGCCTTGAGCGAGAGCGAAGTCGCGGAATTTCGCGGCAAGCTCGAGGATTACGAGGCCAGGACCGGCGGCCCGATCAAGGGCGAAATGCGCCATCGCAGCCACGTGCTGTTTCCCTGGATCAACGAGATGATCCGGCATCCAAAAATCCTGGATGCGATCGAGGACCTGCTTGGGCCGGATATCCTTTGCTGGAATACCAGCTTCTTCATCAAGGAGCCGCATGATCCCGGTTTCGTGTCCTGGCATCAGGATGCCACCTATTGGGGCCTGAGTGATTCCGACGTTGCGACCGCCTGGATCGCGATGTCGCCCGCCAACAAGGTCTCGGGCTGCATGAAGTTCGTGGCAGGCACCCACAAGCAGCAGGTGCAGCACGAAGACACTTTCGACCAGGACAACCTGCTTACGCGCGGGCAGGAGATCGCCGTCAAGGTCGACGAGTCGAAGGCGATCTTTGTCGAGTTGAAGCCGGGCCAGGCTTCGCTTCACCACGTGCTGCTGTTTCATGGATCGGAGCCGAATCGTTCCGACGACCGGCGCATTGGGCTTGCGGTCCGCTACATCCCGACCCGGCTGAAGCAGGCCGTCGGGCAGAGGGACTGGGCGACGCTGGTGCGCGGCAAGGACAACTATCATCACTTCGAGCCGGAATATGTGCCGAAGCGCGACCTCGAGCCGGAAGCGTTGGCGTTCCACAAGGCGGTCACCGAAGAGCAGCTTCGCGTGCTCTATCGCGGTACCGACAAGAAGGCCTATCGCGCGTAATTATGATGTGAGATTGGCCGCCGGGTTTAGTGCCCGGCGGCAGGCCTTATCGCGGCGGGCTGTCGCGGCGAATGCCGCCGGATGTTTCCTCGCGTTTGACCTCGGGAAACAGCCACATCGCGAAGATCATGAAGAATCCAAGGAACGCGACCACATACTGGATGCGATCGTGCCCGAGCAGGTGCTGGTAATAGAACGCGACCGCGGCCACCAGAACCACCACGAGCGACAATCCGAGTTTTATCTTTACAGGCATCGGCAAGTTCTCCCGATCACGACATGTTGGCCCAGGCGGGTCCCGCGACTTTTGCCAGCGCCGCGAGTGCCAGTGCCTGGACGCCAACCAGTACGACAAGTCCGGTCCTGCCATCACGCAACGACACCGGCCAGACCTCGAACAGCCCCGGCGCGAACAGCACGACGAGGCCGGTCACGACGACCAGGCTGCTCCATTTGAGTTCGGCATAACCATAGAGCCCGGTTCCCACCAGAAGCGCCGCCAGCAAAAGGCCATTGCCAACGACCAAGAGCGTCGCCGCGCTCGATCGCTCGGCGCCCGGCCGTGACCCCAGCGGAAACATGCCGGCAACGATCAGGAACGCGACGGTGCCGATTGTCGCGAACGCTGCGAACCAAAGCAGGGAAATCCAGTTCGGCTCGATCGCCTGCATGATTTCTCCTCCGCCGCCGCGCGAACGGCCGGGCGGTTACTCGGCGGGCGTCGCGAAGCCGGTCGGATGCCCGGCCATATCGGGCTTCGGCGTTCGCGAGGTCTTGCGCATGTTGGTTTTGACGAAACGGGTATCGTAGCCATTCAAGAGATGGCCGATCAGCCCGCGATCGAGATCCGAAGTACCGAACAGCCAGTCCATGATCGGAAAGGTCAAGTTCATGTTGCGCTCCATCATGATCGACTGATTGTGATGGGCGGTGTGATGGCGCCGGATGGTGTTGACGAAGGGCACGTTGCGCACGAACCAGTTCTCGTCGACATGGCAGCAGAAATGCATGAACTCGTAGATCAGGTACATCGACGTCGTGGTCGAGATCAAAAGCCAGCCGACATTGGGCGAAACCAGCCAACCCAGAACCAGCGCCGGAGGGATCGACATCATGGTGAAGGTCACCAGCGCATAGGGTGGAAAGAACGTCACGCGCCAGTCATTGTGGTCGGCGAAGCGCATTTCCTGTTCGGTGAAGAACTGGTGGTGCATCAGGGTGTGCCGATTGTAGATGGCGCGAAAGGCCTTCACCTGCGAGGGCCGGTGCATGACGAAGCGGTGAATCCACCACTCGAAGAAATTCGCGCACAGGAACGTCACCGGCACGATCAGAAACTCCCACCAGCGTAGCTCCCTGATATTGGCGAAATAGACCGACAATGCGGTAAAGCCGATCACATAGATGACAAAGGCGTGGAGCCAGCCATTGTACCATCCCGCGATGCGGTGGCGGTAGGTGGCCCGGTAATTGCGCTGCCGCTCCGTCATTGGACTTGATGAGAGTTCCATCGCGCGTCTCCGTCGCTGCCCAGGCTCCGCCCCGGGTTTTGCTCTGCCCAAGGCTTTTGCGCTGATATATCACCAATCTATTAGTCCGGCAACGGGCTTTTGCGACCTCGCATTTGCGGGGCTGCCTGAAAAAAGCGCTTGATGAGATGTCTCTGATATATTTATGGTATGCCAATAACGCACGGCAGATGCGCAACATTAACGGGAGGCATTCATGAAGTTCACGCGCCGCGATTTTTCCAGACTTGCAGGGTCCGCCGTCCTCGCCGCCGCCGCGCCGCGGGTATTTTCGCCGGCGCTGGCGCAGGACAAGCCGCTCAAGATCGGCGTCATTGCGCCGCGATCGGGCGTCGCCGGCACGGCGGGCGAATGCGGCATTCGCGCGGTGCAATGGGCCACCGAGCGGATGAACAAGGAGGGCGGTATCGCCGGGCGCAAGTTCGAACTGGTGATCGAAGAAGAAACCAACCCCAAGGATACGATCGAACGGCTTCGGCGTTTGATCCTGCAGGAAAAGGTCGACGCCATCCACGGCCTGATCTCGACTGGCGTCAGCCTCGGCGTCGCGCCGGTCGCCGAGGAGGAGCAGGCGCTGGTCGTGATGTGGGACGGCACCACCCAGGACGGCGTCAAGGAGATGATGCCGAATCCGAAATACGTGTTCCGTTCGACCGACAATGAGTGCGAAGCGGTGATGGGATCGCTGCTGGCGATCAAGCATTTCAAGGGCAAGTTCAAACGCGTTGCCGGCATCAATCCCGACTATTCCTATGGCCGCAACAATTGGGAAGCCTTCAAGCAGATTCTGGCGCGCTATGGCGTCGAAGCGGAGTTCGTCGCCGAGCAATGGCCCAAGGTCGGAACGATGGACCTGACCTCGCATATCGCAGCCCTTAACGCCGCCAAGCCGGATCTGATCTTCTCCTCGATGCTGTTCGCCGATCTGCCCGTGTTCATGAAGCAGGGCCATGCGGCGGGCCTGTTCGAGGGCGTCAAGCTGGTGCTGCCGGCAGCCGGTTGGCAGGTCAACCAGCTCAAGAAGGAGTTCATGCCGGAAGGCATCATCTTCGGGCACAACACCTTGTACTTCGATTATCCGCAGGCCTCGCCTTTGCAGAAGGCCTTCGTCGCCGATTACATGGACCGCTACAAGGAAGCGCCGCATTGGGAAGCGGACAGGGCCTATTTCGCGCTGGCCGCTTACAAGGCCGGCGTCGAGGCCGCGCAAAAGGCAACCGGCAAATGGCCGACGCAGGAGCAGGTCGCCGAAGCGATACCGGGCATCGAAGTCGAAAGCCTCGGCGGCAAGGGCCGTTTCCGCAAGGACAAGATCGCCGAGCAGGTGTTCTACCAGGGGCCGTCGACCAACAAGAACAAGTACGATTTCCCGACGCTGGCCTCGGTCGATATATTCAAGGCCGAACAGCTGCAGAAGCCGCCGGGCATGGACTTCTGGGAGTGGATCAAGAACGGCAAGATGCCGGTCTGAGGCATGACCGAGCTCATCGACGTCTTTCTTGGCGGGGCTTTTCACGCTGCGGTGCTGTTTCTCGTCGCCGCCGGACTGCAACTTGTGTTCGGCGTGCAGAAGATCGTCAACCTGGCGTGCGGTTCGTTCTACGCGCTGGGAGCCTATTTCGGCATCACCGCGGTCGGCCTTGCGATCAAGCTCGGCATGCCGCCGGTGCTGTTCCTTCCGGTCCTGATTGTGGCCGGTCTCGCCATCGGTCTCGTCGGCCTGCCGATCGAGCGCGTGCTGCGCACGATCTATCGTCGCGACGAAAGCTATCAGTTGCTGATTACGTTCGGCTTTCTCCTGATGTTCCAGGATGTGTTTCGCTTCCTGTGGGGCGCCACGCCGCGCACCATGGACAACGTCTACCTCGCCTACGGCACGGCGAATTTCCTGGGCGTCCGGGTCCCGACCTACAATCTGCTGGTGATCGCGGCGAGCCTTGCCATCGCGGTGGGGCTCGGCCTGTTCCTTGAGCGGACCAAGGTTGGACGCATCGTGCGCGCCACCGCCGAAAACCGCGACATGGCGGAAGGGCTCGGCGTCAACGCGTCAAAAATCTTCGCGCTGGTGTTCACGGTCGGCTGCATGCTGGGCACGGTTGGCGGCGCGCTGGTGGTGCCGTCCGGCGCGGCATCGCTCGACATGGCGGTCGAGCTTGTGGTGGAATCCTTCGCGGTAGTCGTGATCGGCGGGCTCGGCAGCATGCGCGGCGCGCTGGTCGGCGCGCTGATCGTGGGACTGATGCGGGCGGCGGCGATCTCGCTGGTGCCTGAAATGGAGATGCTGTCGGTCTATCTCGTCGTCGTCGCCGTGCTGATCTTCAGGCCCACCGGGCTGTTCGGAAAGGCAACCGCGTGAGCAACCAGTCGATCGATATCGCCTCCGGCGCGACGACGGTGCGGCGCATGGCGCTGCGGCTCAACGGACTCTGGGTCCTGCTTGGGCTGATCGCCATCATGGCGCTGCTGCCGTTGGTCGCCTCGCCCTATGTGCTGCTGCTGATGCTGCCGTTCATCGGCTACGGCATCGCACTCTTGGGCTTCAACCTGTTGTTCGGCAGCACCGGGCTGTTGTCCTTTGGCCACGCGCTGTTCCTCGGCGTCGGGGCTTATACATCAGCGGCGCTGACCTCGAAGTTCGGCATCCTGAGTTTTGAGCTGTTGCTGGTCACGGCGGCGCTGGTGTCCGGCCTCGTATCGCTGGTGATCGGCGCGCTCTGCGTCCGCTACACCAAAATATTCTTCGGCATGCTGACGCTGGCGTTCGGCATGCTGTTCCATTCCTTCCTGTTCAAGTTCTACAGCATCACCGGGGGCGATCAGGGCATGCGCGTGCTGCGGCCGCTCTTGCTCGGCATGGAGTGGCGCGGCGGCAAGACCGCGTTCCTGACCGGCCCGTTCTATTACTACGCGCTCGTCCTGTTCGCGCTGCTGGGGCTTGCCATGTGGCGCATCACGCAGTCGCCGTTCGGCCTGCACCTGCGCGCGATCCGTGAAAATGCCGGCAAGGCGGCTTACGTCGGTGTGCAGATTTTTCGGATGCGGCTGGCCGCTTTCGTGATCTCGGCGATCTATGGCGGCATCGGCGGCACGATCCTTGCCGTTACCACGGGACTGGCCGACCCCGAATTGGCCTATTGGACCCATTCGGGAAATCTGGTGTTCATGGCGGTCCTGGGCGGCAGCGGGACATTCGCGGGACCTGCGATCGGTGCGCTGGTGTTTGTGGTGCTGCAGGATTTCGTCATGTCGATCACGCAATACTGGCGCTTCGTGATGGGCGGCGTGCTGGTGTTGCTGGTGGTGTTCATGCCGCAGGGCCTGTCGGGCACGATCGAGGCTGTTGTGAACAAGCGCAACGGAGGGCGATGAGATGCAGTCCGCACGCGCCGCCGATACCGCCCCGCTGTTTCAGACCATCAACGTCTCGAAAACTTTTGGGGTATTCAAGGCGCTCCGCGACGTCTCCTTCCACGTCAGCGACGGCGAGTTTGTCTCGATCGTCGGACCGAATGGCGCCGGCAAGACCACGCTGGTCAATGTCGTGAGCGGCCTGCTGCGTCCGACGGTCGGCGAGGTACGTTTTTTGGGCCGCGACATCGCCGGCATCGGGCCGGTGGAGCTGGCACGGCTCGGAATGTCGCGTGCGTTCCAACTGGTCAACATTTTTCCGGCCTTGACCGTGCGTGAAACGCTGGCCGTGGCGGTCGCGTCCCGTTTGCGCCGCGTCGCCAATCCGTTCCGCTCGCTCAGGCGCGACGACACGCTGCAGGCCGACGTCGAGCGCGTTGCGGAGGTTCTGGGCCTGCGCGCCCGGCTCGAAACCATGGCTTCGACGCTATCGCAGGGCGAGAAGAAATTGCTGGATATCGCCAGCGCGTTTGCGCTCAATCCCAGCGTTATCCTGCTGGACGAGCCGACCAGCGGCGTCTCGACCGGCGACAAGCACGCGATCATGGAAGTCCTGGTGTCGGCGGCAAAAGCGGCGGGGGTGCGGGCCATCGTCCAGGTCGAGCACGACATGGACCTGGTCGAGCGCTATTCGCATCGCATCGTCGCGCTGCAGGAAGGCTCGGTGCTGGCCGACATGCCGCCCGACGTCTTCTTCGCCGATCCCGCCATGATCGCTGCCGTGGTGGGCACCCGGCCGCAAACCCTGAGAAAGACCCATTGATGCTGGATGTGTCGAACCTGAAGGTCGATATCGAGGGCAGCCGGATCCTCAACGGCATCAGCCTGTCGGTGGCGGCGGGCGAACTGGTCTGCCTGGTGGGGCGCAACGGTGCCGGCAAGACCACGACGTTTCGCAGCATCATGGGTTATCGCCGCGCGCGGTCGGGCAGTATCAGTTTCGATGGCCAAGACCTCGCAGCGTTGCCGACCTGGCAGATCGCGCAGCGCGGCATCGGGTTTTCGCCCGAGGAGTCCGAAGTCTATGTCGATCTGACGGTCGCCGAGAATATCGAGCTTTCGACCTGGACGCGGACGTCCGGCCGTCCGGCAGGCGTCCGCATCGAGGAAGCCTACACGGTATTCCCAAAACTGCGGCAGTATCTGGCGCGCGGCGGCGGCCAGCTTTCCGGCGGCGAGCGCAAGATGGTGTCGATTGCGCGTGCGCTGACGCTCGATCCGAAACTGTTGCTGCTCGACGAGCCGTTCGAGGGCCTGTCGCCGGCGATCATCCCGCTGATCGCGGAGGGCGTGGCCTCGATCCGCGCCATGGGCAAGGGCGTCCTGATCGCCGAATCCAACGTCCACCATATTCCCGATTACGTCGACCGCATCTATGTTCTGGAGCGCGGCGAGGTGATGTTTTCGGGAACCCTGGCGCAGGCCTATCAGGACCGCGACGTCATGCGGGTGATCGCCGGCCAGATCGAAGTCGCCTCGTGAGACTTCGTCTCGTCACGATGGCACCGATGTGGAGAGACAGGAGAACGGCATGAAGCATTATGTGGGAGACCGCACCATCGACGGCGTCAAGGTGACGGTCGATGGTGCGCCGCTCGATCCCTGCACCAACGTCGTGGAGTTCACCAGAAACGGCTTCGAGTGGAGCTACGAAGGCCCGGAGCCGCGCCAGCTCGCGCTGGCGCTGCTGGTCGATCATCTCGGCGACAAGAATAAAGCAAAGGCCTCGGTCGAATCGTTTATGCAGGCCGTGGTGGCGAATTTCGGGAATGAATGGGAAATGACTTCGGCCGATCTCGACGAGGCTCTATCGGCGCTTGCGGGCAAGGCGGTCGCCTGATGGCCCTCCAGTATCGTGCTGCGGTGCTGCATGCCGCGCAAACGCCGATGTCGATCGAAACGGTCACCGCGACCGCGTTGAAACCGAACGACGTACTGGTCCGGGTCCGCGCCGCCGGGCTTTGCCATACCGACCTCGAAGTGATCGAGGGATCGCTGCGCTATCCCCTGCCGATCGTGCTCGGGCACGAGGCCGCCGGCGTGGTCGAGCAGGTCGGTCCGGCCGCGCGCGGCGTGAAGGCCGGCGACCATGTGGTGCTGTCCTGGAATCCGCATTGCGGCCATTGCTTCTATTGCGACCGCGACACGCCGATCCTTTGCGAGCAATATCTCGGCGAGGGGCCGAAGGGCGTATCGTTCGATGGCGAAAGCCGCGCGAGGCTCGCCGATGACCGGCCATTGCAGCAATTGATGTTTCTGGGATCGTTCGGCGAATACTGCATCGTTTCCGACCAGCAGGCCATTGCCGTTCCGAAGGATATCCCGTTCGACCGAGCCTGCCTGATCGGCTGCGGCGTCATGACAGGCGCTGGCGCTGCGCTTAATCTCGGCGCGATCGCGCATGGCGATACCGTGATGGTGATCGGCTGCGGCGCGGTGGGCCTCGCCGCGGTGCAGGGCGCGCGGCTGGCGGGGGCGGGCGCGATCATCGCCGTCGACATCGATCCGGCAAAACTGGTGCTCGCCGCAAAGATGGGCGCGACGCATGGCGTGGACGCCTCGAAAGACGATGCGGTTGCCGCGGGCAAGCGAGAGACTGGCGGCCGCGGCGTCGATGTCGTCATCGAGTCCGCGGGCAGCGCGTCGGCTTTCCGCGCGACCACCGAGGCGGTGCGGCCCGGCGGGCAGGTGATCTGGCTCGGCAAGATCGACGTCAACAAGGACGTCGCGTTTCGCTGGGGCTCGCTGATGCAGGAAAAGCGCATCCGCCGCGTCAGCTATGGCAATGCGCGCCCGCGGCGCGATTTTCCGCTGTTGGCGCGGGCCTATCTCGATGGCGAATTGATGCTGGACGAACTGATCTCGCGCCGCATCACGCTCGACGAAATCAATGACGGTTTTGCCGCATTGAAGCGTGGCGAAACCATTCGCAGCGTCATCACCTTCGACCAGGGCATGTACTCATAAATGAGATGTTGCGGATCAGGCGCGCTTTGATGTCCGCTCTGCTCTCAACAGCGGTACGAAGGCGAGCGTAGCAGGAGATCCGAGTCGGGCCATGAACGGAAGTAGTGGGTAGAGGTCGCCCACGAGAAAAAACCACCCGAAGGCGACTCTGTGGTGAAATCCGACAGCGCCGGATCAAGCACTATTAAAGCAGGCTTTGATTTCTGATGACAGGCGATGAAGGCGATGCCGAGAACCATAATGGCCCATGTCGAGGATTCGGGGACTGCAAATACCGGCTCCGCAAAAACGATAGCGTGCGCGGACCCGCGCGGCACGACAGTTTAGTACGTCCCGCGCAAGGGATCAGAATTGGGGGCCGACGTACCTGAGGCGGCCTATGTCGGATTGCCCCTGCTCGGGGAATTCGAGCGTCGGCGTGACATGGCCGACGAGTATGCCGGGTGTCACGGATGTCTTGATGTACTTCGTCTCGCCCGCTGCCAATTGGAACGTAACCGCATTTTCGACCTCGGTTGCCGTTGTTACGGCGTATTTCCCCGGGGGGCGGTCGACATAAGAGAACCCGCCAGGCACAGATCGGCCGACGACTTCATTGTTCATTCGAATTTCGGGCTGAATAGCCGACCCCGTAAGATCGCCCGGCCGGGTGAAGTAGACACGGCCGTAACCCGGCTTCAATGTCGGCATCCGCAAGGGCGGTTCATCGAGGCCGCGTGGACTCGCACAACTCGCCAGCAAAAATCCGACAAGCAAAAGGGGCAGCGCCCCGATTTTCGACCTCATATGCCCCATCTCGATATTGGAAAACGCCCAGTTCCCCATCGACGTCAAACAACGAACGGCTGGCAATTGCCTCGCTGATTCCTCGCCCCAAGAGCTCAATTAGCCATACGCAATTTGATTGTGCAACGTCTTTCACTCGCGCGATCCCCGCGACCGCGCCGAGCGAAATCACCCTCGATGTCGATGGATACAGGAGCGGACATCTGCGCCTTTATGCGTACATGTCCTAACAGAGATCACGCGTCGAGCGTCTTGCGCGCGAAATCCTCGATGTAATCGATCAGGCGATCCGATGCGGTCGCCGCTGCCTTCGGCTTTTTCTGCGCTACCGCGTCCGCGACGGCGGCATGCAGCTTGGCTGCCAGCGGGAGGTCCGCGACTTCCTGGTAGTGTTGATACCAGAACCGCCGCGACAGGGCGTTCATCAGTCCCATCGACCGGCGAGCGAATTCGTTGCGGGCGGCGGTCGCAATCAGCATGTTGAAGCGCTGGTCGAGGCGCATGAAGGCGATGTCGTCGGACTTGGTGGAAGCGGCCCGCATGGCTTCCGCCACCTCGGCGAATTCCTTGCGCTCCTCGGGAGTGGCGCGATCCGCCGCCAGGCTCGCCATCAGCCGTTCCAATTCGCGCCGGACCTCCAGCAGCCGCAGTTGCAGCCGCAAATTGATCTCGGAGACCATGATGCCGCGCCTCGGCATGATCACGACAAGCCCGTCGCGCGCCAGCCGTTGCAGCGCCTCCCGGATTGGAGTCCGGCCGATCTTCAGCCGGACCGCCAGCGCCTGTTCCGACAGCACGGTGCCGGGCGCCAGTTGCAGCGTGACGATCATCTCTTCCAGTTCGCGATAGGCGCGATCGGTGAGCGTGCCATCCTCAGCCTCGGCTGCGCGGGATCGGCGTCTTGTCGGTGTTTTCGTCAACTCGTTCCCCGGCCGGTTCAATCGCTTAGGTCGTCGCACGCTCGTCCCAAGCATATATTGGTCATATATCATTGCAACGTCGGAGAGAAGGCGAGCGACGTTGGCGGTTCTCTAAACTATCCAGTTGCTGATGCTGTTCGCGTGAGCCGGATCGGCGGCAGCGCTACGGTTTGCTGGCCTTGAACGCGCCGAGAATCTGCATGCACGGGTCGCGATCTCGTGCACCAGCTACGCTGCGCCCGACCGGAGGGCTTCGAGCACGGCCGGTGCAGGATTGGAATCGATCGTGACAGCGTTCTCGCGGGGCATTTTCGCGGATGACAAGGCGATTTGAGTTTCCCGCAATCTGACGTAAGGTCGCCTCAAACCTCACAGAACGAACGGTCTACATCAGAATTATGAGTTTTAGCGAAACCACCGATGCTCCATGGCGCGTGGGGGTGCTGTTCTCCCAGACGGGAGTTACTTCGGCCATCGAACAATCTCAGCTCAACGCCACGCTGCTCGCCATCGAGGAAATCAATTCCAGGGGCGGCGTGCTCGATCGCATGATCGAGCCCGTGATCTACGATCCGGCGTCCGACCCGAAGCAGTTCCGCGCGCTGGCGGAACGCTTGTTCCAGGTCGATCACATCAGGTTATTGTTCGGCTGCTACATGTCGAGCACCCGCAAGGCGGTGTTGCCGGTCGTCGAGGGCCACCGCGGTCTATTATTCTATCCGACTCTTTACGAGGGCTTCGAATATTCGCGGCACTGCATCTACACCGGCGCTGCGCCGAACCAGAATTCGCTGCAATTGGCAAAATTTCTGCTGTCCACCTATGGCAATCGCTTTCTGCTGGTTGGGTCGAACTACATCTATCCCTACGAGTCCAATCGCCTGATGGCCGATTTTGTCATGCAGGGCCGGGGCAAGGTGTTGGATGAGATCTATGTGCCGCTCGAAGCCCGTCCGCGCGATTTCGAAAAGGTCATCAACCGCATCAAGAAGACCTCTCCGGACGTGATCTTTTCGACCGTGGTCGGCCGCGGCACCTCCGTGTTCTATGAAGCCTATCGCAGCGCCGGGTTCGACCCCGCCAAGATGCCGATCGCAAGCCTGACCACCAGCGAAGCTGAAGTCGCCGAGATGCATCGCGAGGCCGCCGAAGGTCACATCACCGCGGCGCCGTTCTTCGAGACGGCTTCGTCGCCCGCGGCGCGGCGTTTCGTCGGCAGCTTCAAGGAAAAATACGGCGCCGACGCGCCGGTGACCGCGGCCGCGGAAGCGGCCTATTTCCAGTTGCATTTGGCGATGCGCGCGCTCGCGCGGTGCGGGTCGGACGATCCGGAACTGGTGCTGAAAGAGTTGCGCGATTCCGAATTTGACGCGCCGCAGGGACGGGTCAGGATCGACCCGGAAAACAATCACACCTATCTCTGGCCGCGGATCGCGCGACTGGATAAGTTCGGCCGGTTCCAGACAGTCTGGAATCCTGGTGTCCGGATCAAGCCGGACCCCTACTGTGTCGTACAGAGCCTTGACGACTGGTCGGCTGACGACCTTCAGACGGTCAGCCACTGAGGTTTCTGGGCGCGGGAGCAGGCGGTGGCCATCCAAATCCTTCGCGATCTTCGTGGCCTGCGCGTCCAGGTGGTTCATCCGCCGGACAATGAGCGCGTCAGGCTGGTCGAGCATCTGCGCCGCATCGGCTGCATGGTCGAAACACAGTGGCCCGTGCCCGATTGCTGGATGGACAGTTGCGACGTCATGCTGCTTGCGGTCGAACATGACGTCCGAAGCGATATCCAGCGCCTGCTAAAGTCCGGTGACGGAAAACGCCCGACGCTGATCGCCGTCGTCGGCTACGAGGATCCGACCACGCTGCAACTGGTGTTGGAAGCCGGAGCGGTCGCCGTCATCGAGCGGCCGATCCGCCCGTTCGGATTGCTCACCAACCTGACCATTGCGCGCAGCATATGGCTCGAGAAGCGCGAGACCGATAAACGAATTCGCAAACTGGAGCGCAAGCTTTCGGGTCTGCAGCGCATCCAAAAGGCGAAAGCGATCCTGATGGACGGCCAGGGGTTGAGCGAAGCCGACGCGTATGAAAGCATTCGGCGTCAAGCGATGGCGAAACGTTTGTCGATGGACGACATGGCGGCCGCGATCATCCACGCGAATGAACTCTTGCAGTACCGTGCAAAAGATGTTTAGTTTTGTTCCTGACTGCGGAGAGACAATAAAATTCTCGTCGTGGTTTTTGCCGAACCACCAGTGACGTTGGTTTGGCCTGGCTAGGTAGCCCGAAAGATCCGTGAGGATCTGTCGGGCTTTTTTTGTTTTGTCGGCCGAGAATCGGCACGGATCGGGTCAGGTCCGCCGGCCTCGGAAGAATCTGGAATTTTTTTGGACTGAAACAGCGTGCTTCGGCGCGAACGGGATCGGCTTGCCTTGGGGGCAGCCATTAGGGGAGTGTCACGATGTCGATTGATCGGCGTAAGTTCTTGAAAGGCGGCCTGCTCGCGACAACCGGCGCGATTGCATCGCCATACATCATCAGCACAGCGGCGCAGGCCGCGGGAACGATAAATGTGGGCGTGCTGTTCTCGCTCACCGGCGGACTTTCGATCATCGAAAAATCGCTGCACGACGCCACCTTGATGGCGATCAGCGAGATCAACGCCGCCGGCGGCGCCAAGGGCATGAAGATCAATGCCATTGTCGAGGACGGCGCGTCCGATCCAAAAACCTACAACGAAAAAGCCTCGAAGCTCGTGATCCAGGATCGCGTGCCCACCGTGTTCGGCTCCTATACCTCGGCGAGCCGCAAGGCCGTGCTTCCGGTATTCGAGAAGCGCAACAATCTGTACTTCTATCCGACCTATTACGAAGGCTTCGAGTGCTCCAAGAACGTGGTCTATACCGGTGCCGTTCCGAACCAGCAGCTCTCGAATTTCATCCCCTGGATCATCAAGACGCTCGGCAAGAAGAAGTTCTTCATCGTCGGCTCGAACTATATCTATCCGCGCGAGATGGCCAAGGTATCGAAGATCCTGATCGAGAAGAACGGCGGCGAGTGGATCGCCGACGAATATCTCGAACTCGGCCATTCCGAATGGGGCTCCATGGTCAACAAGATCAAGGGCTCCGGCTGCGACGTCGTGCTGTCGAACGTGGTCGGCGATTCCGTCGTCGCCTTCTATCGCGAATACAAGAACCAGGGATTGACCCACGACAAGCTGCCGATCTGTGCGACGGTGACCTCCGAAATCGAGATCGCGGCGATGGGCCCGGAATATGCGGTCGGCAGCTTCACGTCGTTTCCTTACTTCCAGGCCATCGACACCGACCGCAACAAGGCGTTCGTCGAGCGCTACCGCGCCTTCGTCAAGGACCCGAAGGCAGTGACGCATCACGCGCTGGAGTCGTCCTACTTCCAGGTCTTCCTGTGGAAGCAGGCGGTCGAGAAAGCCGCCGAGGCGACGCCGACCGCGATCCGGGAGGCGGTGAAGGGTCAGGAATTCGACGCCCCCAACGGTCACGTAAAGATCGATCCTGATAACCTGCACACCTACCTGACGCCGCGGATTGCGCAGTGGCTGCCGGACGGACAAGGCAAGATCATCGACGCCTACAAGGAGCCGACGATCCCGCTGCCCTACGTGGCTTATGGCGAAACCGCGACCAACCTGTTCTGTACCGCCAAGGGGCTGGATACCTCGAAGCTGAAGATCTGAGATTGGCGTGAAGACCGTCTACCGCGCGCACGCGCGGTAGACGCGGCAATGGGGGTTGCTCCTTAAATGCTCGAAGTCCTGTTTATCGGCCTCAGTCTCGGCTCGATCCTGCTGCTGGTGGCGCTCGGCCTCGCGATCACCTATGGCGCGATGGGCGTCATCAACATGGCCCATGGCGAGATGGTCATGATCGGCGCCTATGTCACGGTGCTCTCGGGCATCTGGCTCGGGGCCAACATCTTCGTCGCGATCCCGATCGCCTTCGTGGTGACGGCGCTGATCGGGCTCGCGATCGAACGTGTCATCGTCCGCCGTCTGTACGGCCGTCTGCTCGACACGTTGCTGGCGACCTGGGGCATCGCGATCCTGATCCAGCAGGCGGTGCGGCTTGAATTCGGCCTGTCGTTCTTCGGCATTCACATTGCGGGTCTCGGCCCCGGGCTGCAGAACGTCAGCGTCCCCGCCGTCCTGCAGGGCACCTTCATGCTCGGGACCGCCGAGATCAACAGGTACCGCGCCTTCATCATCGTCGTGACCGCGGTGCTGACCACCGTCACCTGGCTGATCATGTACCGCACGTCGATCGGCACCCAGGTGCGGGCGATCATCCGCAATCCAAAAATGGCCGCGGCCTGCGGCATCGACGTGGCGCGGGTCAACGCGTTGACCTTTGCATTCGGCTCCGGTCTTGCCGGAATCGCAGGCGTGATGATGTCCGGCTTCAAGACGGTATTCCCCGACATGGGCACGCCGATGGTGGTGGACGGCTTCATGGTGGTGGTGATGGGCGGTGTCGGCAGCCTGCTCGGGTCGGTGTTTTCGGCCGGCATCCTTGGCGAGATCAACGGGCTGGTCGCGGCCGCCACCAACGACATCCTGGCGAGGGCGGTCGTGTTCGGCGTGGTGATCATGGTCATCATCCTCAAGCCCAAAGGCCTGTTTTCGCTGAAGGGGCGCTGAGCGATGTCGAAAAAGCAGCGCGTTGAAATGGCGATCTATCTGGCGTTCTTCGCGCTCATCATGTGCGCGCCGGTGCTGCTCGATCCGTTCTGGCTCAACCGCATCGCGAAGTATCTCGTGTTCGGCATGCTCGGCGTCGCGGTGGCTCTGTCGTGGGGCTACGCCGGAATCCTCAACCTCGGCCAGGGACTGTTCTTTGGCGCCGGCGCCTACATGCTGGCGATGTCGCTGAAGCTCGCCAGCCCAACGAGCCTGCAGCAGGGCTCCGACAAGCCGGTGCCGGATTTCATGCTGTGGAACGCCGAGCCGGGGGCGCCGACGGAATTGTGCTGCATCAACAAGGCGTCGTTCCTCTGGCTGCCGTTCCAGAACCAGTGGTTCGGCGTGGCGATGGGACTCGTGGTTCCCGTCGTGATCGCAACCATCATCGGCGTCATCGTGTTTCGCAAGCGCATCGCGGGCGTGTTTGTCTCGATCATCACGCTGGCGCTGGTGCTGCTGGTGCGTCTGGTGGTGATCGATGCGCAGCCCGTCACCAATGGATTTAACGGGCTGACCGATCTCGGCTGGTTCAAGCTCGGGCAATTCGAGTTCGATCCCTACATCGTCCCGACCTATTATTTCGTCGCTATCGCGCTGTGCCTGGTGCTCGCAGGAGCGCGACTGCTGATCGAAACCCGCGCCGGCCTCATCCTCCAGGCTATCAGGGACGACCAGAACCGCGCGCGCTATCTCGGCTTTGACGTGCCGCTGTATCAGACATTCTTTTTCGCGGTGTCGGCGGGAATCGCCGGTCTGGCCGGCATGTTCTATGTCGTCGTCTCGGAATTCGCTTCGCCCACCTTCATGGACCTCACCTTCTCCATCACGATGGTGGTGTGGGCCGCGGTGGGGGGGCGGTCATCGATCCTCGGCGCCTGTATCGGCGCGATCGTGATCAACATGATCTCGGCAACCGTCAGCGAGACTGCGGGCTTTGCCGAGGCCTGGAAAGTCATCATCGGACTGATATTCGTCCTTGTCGTGCTGTATCTGCCGCGCGGCTTCGCAGGGCTCGCGCACGATCTGATCGATCGCCTGCTCTCCGGCCGTAAGGCTTCATCGCGGCGCACCGTCGAGGTTTCCGATGCCTCGCAACTGGCGGAGTGAGCAAGATGGCTGAGGCTGCGCTCACCATCGATGGTCTCGGCGTCGACTTCGGCGGCTTCAAGGCGGTCAACAACGTGTCGTTGACGGTGGAGGACGGCGAACTGCGCGTGCTGTTGGGGGCCAACGGCGCCGGCAAGACAACCTTGATGGACCTGGTGTCGGGCAAGACCAAGAGCACCGAGGGCAGGGTATTCCTGCACGACACCGACATCACCAACTGGGAGGAGCACAAAGTCGCGCGCGCCGGCATCGGACGTAAGTTCCAGATTCCCAGCGTCTTCAAGGATCTCTCGGTCCGCCGCAATCTCGAAGTCGCAAGCTGCCGGAATCCCGCGGTGCTCGCCAATCTCGGCTTCGGCTTCAGCCAGCAGGCGCGAGAAGATGTCGACCGTGTGCTCGACCTGATCGGCCTGACCGAAGAATCCAACCGGCTGGCCGCCTATCTCAGCCACGGCCAGACGCAATGGCTCGAACTGGGCCTGCTGATCACGCAAAATCCCAAGGTGATCCTGCTCGATGAGCCGACCGCCGGCATGACCCAGGCGGAAACCCACAAGACCTCGCAGATCGTCAACAGCCTCAAGGGCAAGCACACGCTGATCGTGGTCGAGCACGACATGGCGTTTGTGCGCGAGATCGCCGAGCGTATCACGGTGCTGCATCTGGGCCAGGTTCTGGCGGAGGGCAGCGTCGAGCAGATCGAGACCAATCCGAAAGTCCGCGAAGCCTATCTCGGATCGAGGGGGATCGGCTGATGCTCAAGCTGACCAACGTCAACAGCTATTACGATCGGAGCCACATCCTGCATGCGGTGAGCATGGACATCCCGATCGGCAAGGTGACAGCCATTCTCGGCCGCAACGGCACCGGCAAGACCACGCTGCTCAAGACGCTGATGGGCCTGACCGACCGGATGGAAGGACAGATCAGCTTCGACGGAACGGAAATCGGGCGGGATCCGACCTTCCGCCGCGCCCGCGCCGGAATAGCCTACGTTCCGCAGGGGCGAGAGATCATCCCCGATTTCTCGATCCGGGAAAATATCCTGATGGGAGCCTTTGCCCGCGCCGACGGCAAGCGCCAGATTCCGGAACTGGTACCCGAGCTGTTTCCTTACCTGATGGACAACCTCGAACGCGCCGGAGGCGTGCTTTCGGGCGGGCAGCAGCAGCAGCTCGCAATCGCCCGCGCGCTGGCCGCCGATCCGAAGATCATCCTGCTCGACGAGCCGAACGAGGGCATCCAGCCCTCCATCGTCGAGGAAATCGAAGCCATCATCATCAGACTCAACAGGGAAGTCGGCCTCACGGTCGTGCTGGTTGAGCAGAACGTCGCGTTTGCGCGCCAGGCGTCGCACTATTTCGCCATGATGGAGAAAGGACGCGTGGTGCTATCGGGCGCGATCTCTGAACTCAGTGATGACATGGTCCACCGGCACATGGCGGTGTGACTGAGATCATCGTGAGCCGGGAACCAAAAAGAATTTGACTGTCTACCAACCGCAAGGAGAGCAAGATGCTGCACGGCGATATCTCATCGAGCAATGACACGGTCGGCGTTGCCGTCGTGAACTACAAAATGCCTCGCCTCCATACCAAAGCGGAGGTGCTCGCCAACGCAAAAAAGATCGCGGACATGATCGTCGGCATGAAGACCGGCCTGCCGGGAATGGATCTCGTGATCTTCCCGGAATATTCGACCCACGGCATCATGTACGACTCCAAGGAGATGTATGACACGGCCTCGGTCGTGCCGGGCGAGGAAACCGAGATTTTCGCGGAAGCATGCCGCAAGGCAAAAGTCTGGGGCGTCTTTTCGCTCACCGGCGAACGCCACGAGGAGCATCCGAAGAAGGCGCCCTACAACACCCTGATCCTGATGAACGACAAGGGCGAGGTGGTCCAGAAGTACCGCAAGATCATGCCGTGGGTGCCGATCGAAGGCTGGTATCCCGGCAATTGCACCTACGTCTCCGAAGGGCCCAAAGGCCTCAAGGTCTCGCTGATCATCTGCGACGACGGCAATTATCCCGAAATCTGGCGTGACTGCGCCATGAAAGGCGCGGAACTGATCGTGCGCTGCCAGGGCTATATGTATCCGGCCAAGGACCAGCAGGTCGTCATGGCGAAGGCGATGGCGTGGGCCAACAATTGCTATGTGGCCGTCGCCAACGCGGCCGGCTTCGACGGCGTGTATTCCTACTTCGGTCACTCCGCGATCATCGGCTTCGACGGCCGCACGCTCGGCGAGTGCGGCGAAGAAGAGTATGGCATCCAATACGCCCAGCTTTCCAAGATGCTGATCCGCGACGCGCGCCGGACCGGGCAATCGGAAAATCATCTCTTCAAGCTGGTGCACCGCGGCTATACCGGCATGATCAATTCCGGCGAAGGCGACCGTGGCGTCGCGGCATGTCCCTACGAGTTCTACAACAAGTGGATTGCCGATCCCGAAGGAACCCGCGAAATGGTGGAATCCTTTACGCGGACCACCGTGGGCACGGACGAGGCTCCGATCGAGGGTATTCCAAACAAGGTGGCCGCTCACCGCTAGGCGAAAAGCTTCAAGCCCCGCGCCGGTGCGACGCCGCCGGCGCGGAGCCCTCTCAAAAGTGCGTTTCGCATTCCAATTACGGAAAGGGCCTGACGCGATGCTGCGCATCGATCGTGTCTTGGGCAGCCGCCTCGAATCCGCATTCTCCGAGGAAATTCATCGCCTCGAACATCGCGGTTCCGTCGACGTGGTCAATATTCCGGTGGCCGACCTGGCCCGCCGCCGGCTGCTGGCGACCACGCGCGCGGGCGAGGAGCTCGCCATTGCGCTACCGCGTAACCAGAAGCTGTTCGACGGCGCCGTGCTTCTGATCGATGGCGACCGTGCGATCGTGGTGCGTGCCGCCACCGAGCGATGGATGCGCCTCGAACCGCGTTCGATCGGTGACGCGATCGAACTCGGCTACCACGCCGGAAATCTTCACTGGCGCGTCCGTTTCCAGGGCGAGGTCTTGTTCGTCGCACTGGAGGGCCGGCCTGAGGATTACACCGCCCGTCTCGGCGAGATGATTGCCGCGCGCCGCGTCGGGGTCAGCATTCTGGACGAAGAAGAGCGTGACGGCGGCGGTGAAAGCCGTGCACACCATGTTCATCACGATGGTCATCAGTGATGCTGTCGGTGCTGCAGGCGATCTGGCAAGCCGATGGAACGTTCCCGAGCGGCTCGTTCGCGTTCTCCTATGGCGTCGAGGGCGTTGTCGCGCTGCGCTCCAAACTGGACACAGCCGCGCTTACCGAACTGACTGCCACGATCATCCGCCAGCGCTGGGCGACCTGTGACCGGATTGCCCTGGTACGATCGTTTCGCGTCGCGGGCGATCTTGATGCGATTGCGGAGATCGATCGCGACGTCGAGGCATCGACCTTCGGCAGCACGATGCGCGAGGGCTCGCGGCGCAATGGCGGATCGTTCCTGGCGTCGCATGCGAGGCTCGGCGATGCCACTGCGCTGCGGCTGCGCGAGGCGGTCCGTTCCGGCGCCTGCCTCGGGCACATCGCCGTCATGCAGGGGGCCGTCTGGCAGGCGATGGGTCTCGACGAGAAGCTGGCGCAACTGGCCTCAAGCTACGGCGTCGCCTCCGGCGTAACGGGCGCTGCCGTGAGGCTTGGCGCGATCGGAGCGCTGGACGGGCAGAAAGTCCTGCGCGGATGCCTTCCCTTGATCGATGCGCTTGTGGCTCAACCGGTTCCGGATGTCGCCGAATTGTCGAGCTTCGCGCCATTCCTTGAGATCGCCGCCGCGCGACACGCGCGCGCCGATCTCAGGCTGTTCGTTAACTGACGGGGTTCAACGATGCTACTGACGCCCACCGAAATGGAACGTTTGACGATCTTCACCGCCGCCGAACTGGCGCGGAAGCGTCGCGCCAAGGGACTCAAGCTCAACTATCCCGAGGCGGTCGCCATAATCACCGACGAGATCCTGGAAGGGGCGCGGGAAGGGCGGTCGGTGGCCGACCTGATCGGGTGGGGATCGACCATTCTTTCGAGCGATGACGTGCTCACAGGCATCCCCGCGATGATGAACATCATCCAGGTCGAATGCGTGTTTCCCGACGGCACCAAACTGGTGACCGTCCACGAGCCGATCCGCCCCGCGCCCGGCGCGCAGGCCGATACGGAGCATCCCGGTGTCGTCACCGCCGCCGAAGGCAGCATCGATCTCAACGCGGGCCGCCGCTCGATCAAGCTGAAAGCTCAAAATACCGGTGACCGGCCGATCCAGATCGGTTCGCACTTCCATTTCTTCGAGGTCAACAAGGCCATGGAGTTCGACCGCGCCGTCGCGTTCGGCATGCGGCTCGATATTCCCGCCGGAACCGCCGTGCGGTTCGAGCCGGGAGCATGGAAAGAGGTGACGCTGGTGTCCTTTGGCGGCCGCAGCGAACTGACCGGCCTGAACAATCTGACGAACGGATCGAGCTCGGACCCTGCGGTTCGCGACGGTGCGCTCGAACGGGCAAAGAAGCGCGGCTTCAGAGGGGCGTAACATGGCGAATATCGACCGCCGCGATTACGCGGCGCTCTACGGTCCGACCACAGGTGACGCCATCAGGCTCGGCGACACGGCGCTGACCGCCGTGGTGGAAAAGGACCACGCCGTCTACGGCGACGAATGCCTGCATGGCGGCGGCAAGACCCTGCGTGACGGCATCGGCATGGCCGGCACCACCAGCGCCGAGGGCGCGCTGGACTTTTTACTTTGCAACGTCGTCGTGATCGATCCCGTCATCGGCATCGTCAAGGGCGATCTCGGCATCCGGCACGGCCGCGTCGTCGGCATCGGCAAGGCCGGCAATCCCGCCATCATGGATGGCGTCGATCCGCGGCTGATCGTCTCCAGTGGCACCACGGTGCGCGACTGCGAGGGACTGATCGCGACCCCCGGCGCGATCGATGTCCACGTTCATTTCGATAGCGCCGGTCTCGTCGAGCACGCGCTGGCCAGCGGCATCACCACCATGATCGGCGGCTCGCTCGGCCCCATCACGGTAGGGATCGATTCCGGCGGCCCCTTCAACACCGGCAAGATGCTGCAGGCGGCGGAAGCGTGGCCGATGAATTTCGGCTTCCTGGGACGCGGCAATTCGCACCGCGTGCCACCGCTGGTCGAGCAACTCGAAACCGGCGTGATGGGCTTGAAGCTCCACGAGGACTGGGGATCGATGCCGGCCGCGATCGACACGTGTCTGCGCGTTGCCGACGAGCATGATTTTCAAGTGCAGATCCACACCGATACGCTCAATGAATCAGGTTTCGTGGAGGACACGCTCGAAGCGATCGGCGGCCGCACCATCCACATGTATCATACCGAAGGCGCCGGCGGCGGCCATGCGCCCGACATCATCCGCGTCGCCGGCGAGATGCATTGCCTGCCGTCGTCGACCAATCCCACCAATCCGTTCACGGTGAACACCTTCGACGAACACCTCGATATGACGATGGTGTGCCACCATCTCAATCCGGCCATCCCTGAAGACGTGGCGTTCGCGGAAAGCCGCATCCGCACCCAGACGATCGCGGCCGAGGATGTGCTCCATGACATCGGCGCCATCTCGATGCTCGGCTCCGACAGCCAGGGCATGGGCCGCATCCACGAAGTGATCTGCCGGACCTGGCAACTCGCGTCGAAAATGAAGGAGCAGCGCGGGCCGCTGCCGGAGGACCGTCCCGGCTTTGGCGACAACGCCCGCATTCTCCGCTACATCGCCAAATACACCATCAACGCCGCGCGGACGTTCGGGATATCGGGCCATGTCGGCTCGCTCGAAGATGGCAAACTGGCCGATATCGTGGTCTGGCGGCCGGCCTTTTTTGGCATCAAGCCCGAGCTTGTGGTCAAGGGAGGTTTTATCGCATGGGGCGCCATGGGCGACAGCGCGGCCTCGCTGATGACCTGCGAGCCGATCCTGATGCGCCCGCAATGGGGCGCGTTCGGCCGAGCCCCGGCGGCGTTGTCGGCGTGCTTCGTGCATCCGCTGGCGATTGCGCGCGACCTGTCTGGCACGCTGGGTCTTTCGAAGAAGCTCCTACCGGTTGGCGGCACGCGCAAGCTGTCGAAGCGTGACATGCTGTGGAACGACGCCTGTCCAAAAATATCGGTCGATCCCGAGACCTTCGACGTCTTCGTCGACGGTGTGCTTGCCACCTGCGAGCCGGCGCGCGAAGTGCCGCTCGCGCGCCGCTATATGCTGAGGTGAGACATGTTGCGCGTCGTAGAGGAGAAAGTAACGCCGGCGGCCGCATCGCCGGCCGCGCGCGTCGGCATTGGCGGACCGGTTGGGTCCGGCAAGACGGCGTTGATCGAAGCGCTTATCCCGGAACTGCATCGCCGCGGCGTCGACCTGGCTGTGGTGACCAACGACCTCGTCACCAGGGAGGATGCCGAGCGCCTGCGCCGCTCCGGCCTCATCGATCCTTCACGGGTATCCGCGGTCGAAGCGGGGGCCTGTCCACACACGGTGATCCGCGAGGACCCGACCTTGAATATCGCGGCAGGCGATGACCTCGAAGCGAGATTTCCGGGGGTCGAACTGATCCTGTTCGAATCCGGCGGTGACAATCTCGCTTCGACCTTCTCGCTTGACCTCGTGGATTGGTGGATGTTCGTGATCGACGTCGCCGGTGGCGACGACATTCCGCGCAAGAAGGGGCCGGGGCTGTTGCGCTGCGACCTGCTGGTCGTCAACAAGATCGATCTGGCGCCCTATGTCGGCGTCGAACTGGGACCGATGCTCGCCGAGGCCGGGCGCGTGCGCGCCGGCCGCCCGGTGATAGCGACCAACGCGCGATCGGGCGCCGGAATAGAGGCGGTGGCCGATGCAATACTTGCCGCAGTCCTTTTCAAAGTTTGAGGCCGGCCGTCTAGCGGAAGCCCTGCTGGTTGCGGAACTTGCCGGCGGGCGGACTGTGCTGCGCCGCCAGCATGTCGGATATCCATTCCACATCACGCGCCCCTTCCAGCTCGACCGGGTGCGGCCCGATCTCGCGACGCTATATCTTCAGTCGGCGTCCGGCGGGCTCTATGCCGCGGACCGGCTGGCGCTCGATCTTGTCGTCGGTGCCGGCGCCGCGCTCCATCTCACCACGCAGGCGTCGACGGTCGTGCATGATGGGCGGCTGCAGGGCTCGACGATGCGCCAGTCGATAACGGTGAAGGACAATGCCTTTTGCGCCGTGATCTCCGATCCCTACGTTCTTTTCCCCGGCGCCGACCTGCACATCGCAACCACCGCCGCCGTCGCGGCTGGTTCAACGCTGATCCTGGCTGACGGCCTTGCAGCGCATGATCCGCGTCGTCGCGGCGGAGCATTCGCGCGATTTTCGACCGACACCCGCATCGTGGGAGCTGACGGGAAGTTACTGATTTCCGATCGCGGCAGCGTCAGCGGCGACGAACTCGCCGCAAACTGCGGCGCAACGGCTGGAATGGCCGCTGCCGGTTCGGTCCTCATGATCGCTCCGCCGGATCAACTGGCGGATGCCGCGCAGATCGAAGCGGCGGCGGACGCTTGTGGATGTCTTGCCGGCGTCACCGCGGCGCCGAACGGCACCGGCCTTGCCATGCGGTTGCTGGCGCCGGACGGCGGCACGCTGATCCGCGGCATCGAAGCCGCATTCCATATCGCTGCGCGCGCCGCGCTCGGCATCGACCTGGCGCCGCGCCGCAAATGAAATGATTTCACCGCCGTGCCAGCCGGAAATATACTTCCGACAGCCGCGCCGGCAGATCTTCGACGCGCGGCACCAGCATCGTATTGCCGCGTCCGAAGATCCGCACCGCGGAATTCATCGCGCCCGAACCCAGCACCACGCCGAATCCGTCGATGCCGCGTGCGCGCAATCCGACAGCCGCGCGGCGTGCGTCTTCGACGAGATCGAGCGGATCTGCGACGTCGATATCGGATGGCTCGCCATCGGTCAGCACGATGACCAGCTTTCGGAAGCTGCGGGCGTGGCTGATCAGTTCGCCGGCGTGGCGCAGCGCCGTGCCGAGTCGCGTCGACAGCCCGGCCGACAGCGCGGCCAGCCGCCCGACGCAGGCGCGGTCATAGGGTTCATTGAACGCCTTGACCGTCGTCATCTCGACATCGTCGCGCCCGTTCGAGGCGAAGGCGAGCATGCTGAAGGGGTCGCCAAGCGCGCTCATGGCTTCGGCGAGAACCGCCACCGCCAGGCGTTCGACGTCGAGAACGGAGGCGCCGGATGTGAGGCGATCGCGCGTCGACTCCGAAATGTCGAGCAGGAGCAACACCGCGAGATCGCGATGCTTCGAGGTCGTGGTGCGGAAGATGCGCGGGTCGGGCTCCATGCCCATGCGTAGCGCCATCCCTGCCTCGAGCATGGCATCGACGTCGAGATCATGGCCGTCAAGCTGCCGCTTCAACCGGATCGCGCGGCCGACGCGCACGCCGCGGACCAGCCGCCGGATGCGATTGCGCAGGACATCGGCGCGCTCAAGCGCCTCTTCCACAAGGCGTGGGTCGCCGGGCCGCGCCGCGACCTCGCGTACCGTCGTCCATTCCGGCCGTTCGACGCCGTGCGCGCGATCCCACTCGGGATATTTCGCAATCACGATGCCGCGCTGGTCCGGCGCGACCGGGCGTGCGCGGCCAGTCCTGCTTTCGTCCTCGCGCACATCGGGATCGATAGCGCCATCCGGATCGTCGCGCTGCTCCATGCGCGCGGCATCGACGGCAAGATCGAGCGCTTCGCCGGAGGCGGGCGCGTCTTCGCCAAAATCCCACAGGCCGAGGCCGTCGTCGCGATAGACAGGCTCGACGACATAGGTCTTGGCGTTGAACTGGACGCGCATCTGGCCGAGATCGTTGCCCAAGAGCATACCGACCTCACGGCTGATGGCGGGATCGTCGAGACGTGCAAGCCTTGCTTCGAACATCCAGCGTCCCTTGGCGACGAAACTGTCGTCGTCCTGATAGGACGGATCGAACAAAGCGCGGGCCAGCCGCGCGAGCAGGGTGGGCGCTGTGGCGACGCCGGCCGGCACGGCGACATGATAGGGCGACCATAATTTGCGCAAGCCCGGCAGTTGCCGCATGGCCAGCAACTCGATGCGCGCATCCTCGATCAAGGTGACAAGCGCGACCTGCAGCGGCTTCAAGGTCCCGACGGGAAATCGCGGCCCTCCCAACACGAGATGGGCCTGGGCGTGCGCGGCGGCCGCTCTATATAAAGTATAGGCGGCGCTCCCCTGCACGCCGCGGTAGATGTCGGGCATGCGGATCAGCGGTCCCGCGATCCCGGCGCGGCGTTGCGGCGCCTGGCCGGTCTCGCTGGGAAAGCTGCGCAGGAGCGGCGGCCGGCCCCATAAAGACGTCACGAACGCCTTGGTCTGGCGTTCGGTTTCGGCGAAGTCGATGCCGGCTGCCGCCCGTTCGATCAGTCGCCGCGCCAATTCGTCCTGCAGTGAGAAGAACGCCAGCCGCCGGCGCCTGTCGCTGCCGGCTACTTTCAGGCCTACCGCGACGAAACTCTCGAAGGCATGGATGTCACCCGCCGCCAGGATATCGCCCATGCGCGAGGCCGTCGCCTCGACCGCTTCCGGTGCACGCTGCGCAAGATCGTCCATGGTGCGCCACCAGCGCGACAACGCCGGACCGGCTCCCAGCAACCGGCGTGCGACAGCGGCAGAGCCGATCGTGGCGGCGGTCGCTTGTGCGCCGGCATGACGGCAGACATTGGCAGCCGTATGCGCGGCGGCAATCAGGGGCGCGATGCCTTCTTCGGTCGGCTGGCGTCGGCTGATTTCCCAGAACGCCACCTGGCAGGATGGACCGGCGTTGACGTCGGCCAATGCGAGCACGCCCGCTGCCCATCCCTCAAGCTCGTCGGCCTCGAAACGGGCCGCAAGATTGTCCCACGCGGTGCGAAACAATGGCCTCAGCGCATCGCGCTGCCGCATCAGCAGGTGGAGGCGGCGAACCGCACCGTCCGGTTGCGCCGGAATCAGCCGAAGCGACGCTGATCTTGGCGCAGCACTCACCGTATGCAGGCCTCGATCGCTGCGCTGAGCGCTTCGCGGATGTCGTGATTGTCTGTGATCGGCAGCACGATGCTCGACCGTACCGCGGCTTCCAGCGGCAGGCCGGCGCGCACCAATCGTCCGGCATGGATCAGCATCCGGGTCGAGGCGCCTTCGTCGAGGCCGTGGCCCTGAAGATTGCGGGATCGCTCGGCGATGGCGACCAGGGTTCCGGCCAGGTCGACATCGGTTCCGGCCTCGCGCGCCACGATGGCCGCTTCCACCGCCGGGGGCGGATAGCTGAAATCGATTGCGAGGAAACGCTGCTTGGTGGATTCCTTGAGGTCCTTCACCGCGCTCTGGTAACCGGGGTTGTAGGAGATCGTGAGCTGAAAATCGGCGTGGGCCGGCACGATCTCGTTGTGCTTTTCGAGCGGCAGGATTCGCCGCGCATCGGTCAGCGGATGGATGACAACCGTCGTGTCTTGCCGGGCCTCGACGATTTCGTCGAGATAGCAGATCGCGCCATATCTCACCGCCATCGTCAGCGGGCCATCGTGCCAGACAGTGCCGCCGGGCTCCAGCAGGTAGCGGCCGGCGAGGTCGGACGCGGTCATATCTTCGTGCGCGGCAACCGTCACCAGGGGCTTGGCGAGGCGCCACGCCATGTGCTCGACAAATCGGGTTTTGCCGCAGCCGGTCGGGCCTTTCAGCATCACCGGCAGGCGCTCGGTAAACGCGGCCTCGAACACCGCGACCTCGTCACCGACGGGCTGATAATAGGGCTCTGAAACGATGCGGTAGGCATCGAGATTCATGCGCATCTCCGGGGATTGCTGCGCGGGGAGCCTCCAAGGCGAAGACTTCCTTCCCTCCGCAGTGAGTTCAGCGGGAGTGGGTTCGGCAAGCATCGCCATATGGACGCGCCACAGCCTCGGAGCGCGCGATCAGGCGTTCGTGAAACGCCTCGACCGGCATTAGACTGCTAATCTCGATTTTGCACAAGTGACCTATGGAACGAGGATGGGTGACTTGCCTGCCAAGTCGGGGATAGCGAGCAACAATGCCAATTGAGCCTACAACCGTTAGCCGGCGCGATCTATTGTCCCTGATCGGAGCGGTCTCCGGCAGCGCCGCGATGTATCACGCGATGACGTCGCTGGGGTTTGCGTCGGACTCCGGATACAATGGGCCGATCAAGCTCGACGGCGATCCGAAGGGGACTTCCGTCCTCATCCTCGGCGCCGGGCTCGCCGGCATGACGGCCGCGCTGGAACTGCGCAAGGCGGGATACCAGGTCCAGGTCCTCGAGTTCAACAGCCGGCCAGGCGGCCGCAACTGGACCTTGCGGGGCGGAGATTCCTTCACCGAGCTCGGCGGCTTCAAGCAGACCTGCGAATTCGAGCAAGGGCTCTATATCAATCCCGGGCCCTGGCGGATTCCCTATCACCATCGCGCGGTGCTCGATTATTGCAAACGGCTGGGCGTCGCCCTCGAACCTTTCATCCAGCTCAATCACAACGCCTTTCTGCACGCGAGCAAGGCGTTCGGCGGCGCCCCGCAGCGCATTCGCGACATCAAGACCGACTTTCAAGGACAGGTTTCGGAATTGCTGGCCAAGGCAACCCAACAAGGCAAGCTCGACGAAGCCGTCTCGAAAGAGGATCGCGAGATGCTGATGCAGGCGCTGAAGTCATGGGGCGCGCTGGACAGCAACTACGCCTACAGGGCTAATCTCATCTCCTCGGAGTTTCGCGGTTACGCGAAAAATCCGGGCGGCGGGCTGAGCGCCGTGCCAGTCCCGGGCGAGCCGATCAATCTGTCGGATATACTGAAATCGCGGGTCTGGCGTTACCTCCAGACTTTCGCGCTCTATGCCTTCCAGACCACGATGTTCCAGCCGGTCGGCGGCATGGACATGATCGGCAAGGCCTTTGCCAGGGAAGTCGGCGACGTTATTCGCTACGATGCCAAGGTGACGCGGATACAGCAGGACGACCGCGGCGTCACCGTGACCTATACCGACCTCAAATCTGCTGCGACATCGCAACAGGCCAAGGCCGATTGGTGCATCTGCACGATCCCGCTCTCCATCCTGAGCCAGCTTCCGCTCGATGTCGGCCAACGCATGAAGGCGGCCATCGACGCCGTGCCCTACATGGCGTCCGTCAAGATCGGCCTGCAGTTCAAGCGGCGGTTCTGGGAAGAGGACGAGGCGATCTATGGCGGCATCAGCTATACCGATTTGCCGATCCGGCAGATCGCCTATCCCAACACCGGCTTCAACCGCGACGGCAAGGCGGTGCTTCTGGGCGCCTATCTGTTCGACGGTCCCGGCGCCTATGAATTTACCTCGATGCCGCCGGCCGATCGGGTCGCCCGTGCCGTCGAATTCGGCGCCAGGATCCATCCGCAATATCCGGCCGAATTCGAGAATGGCGTCGCCGTGGCCTGGCATCGCATGCCCTTTACCCTGGGCTGCGCCGGCAACTGGAGCGACAGCGTGAGGGAGGCGCACTATAACAACCTTTGCCAGATCGACGGCAGGATCGTGCTGGCGGGAGAGCACGCATCCTACATTCCGGCATGGCAGGAGGGCGCCATCCTGTCGGCGCTTGATGCCATCACCCGGCTGCACGATCGCGTGGTGAGAACATGAAGCAACATCTTCGCGCGACAGTCTTTGTGCTGATATCGGCGGCGCTTTCGCCGTTACCATTCGTGGCGCACGCACAAGGCACCAGGCACCCGGCGGCCGAACCGGTGTTGAGCACAGGGTTCAAGTTCGTCGAAATGAGCGGCGAGGAGCTGTTCGCCAATGTCTGCCGGGGCTGCCACATGTCCGACGGCAAGGGGGCGAGCGGCGCCGGCACCTATCCATCGCTCGCAGGCAACCGGAGGCTCGAGACAAGCGGCTATCCCGTCGCCGTCGTCGTCAATGGACAACGCGGCATGCCGGCGTTCGGGACCATGATGAGCGACGATCAGGTCGCCGCCGTCGTCAATTATCTGCGGACGCATTTTGGCAATAAGTATCGCGATACGGTCACGGCCGACGATGTAAAAGTCGTTCGCCGGTAGGCCATCGTTGTATTGTTATGGGGGAAAGACAGATGAAGTTTACAGCACTCTTGACGCTCGGGATGCTTTTGGCGCTCGATGCCGGTGCCGCGCGCGCCGATGTCGTGAGATATCCCATTCCCAACTCGACATTCCCGATCGCCCAGGCCGTCAAGGTCTCGGGCAACGCCACGACCTATTATGTCAGCGGCCAGGTGCCGCCTGTCGTCGATAAAAGTGCCGACCCCGGCAGCCCGCAGGCCTATGGCGACGTCAAGACTCAGACGGTCGGCGTTCTCAACCGGATCAAAACAATCCTCGAAGGCCTCGGACTCGGCATGGGCGATGTGGTCAAGATGCAGGCATTCCTGGTGCATGACGCCCGCGCGCCGATGGATTTCAAAGCCTTCATGGAAGGCTACACGCAGTTCTTTGGCGGCAGTCAACCCAATCTGCCGGCGAGGTCCGTCGTTGGCGTGGCATCGCTGGCCAATCCCGGATTCCTGGTCGAGATCGAAGTGATCGCAGCGAAATAGGATAGCAGGAACGCTGTCATGTCTGGGGCGGGCGTCTTGCCAGCGGGCAGGTTCGCTGTCTGAATTGATCCCGGCGGCGGGCGGCATTTTTTGAGAGGGCGAGATGCTTGGAAAAATCCGTTGCCGGATCGCGCTCTGGTTCGCCTTGGTCTTGATCCTCCCTGCGACGCCGTACCCTGTGGCTGCTGAAGCCTTGAACCCGCAACAGCAGCTTGCCCTCGATATCTACAAGGAACTGGTCGAGATCAATACCGTGACCGCGACCGGCGACACCGCGCGCGCCGCGGAGGCGATGGCGGCGCGGCTCCGGGCGGCTGGATTTCCGGACGCCGACGTTCATGCGTTCTCGCCGGCGCCACGCAAGGGCAATCTGGTGGCGCGTCTGCGCGGCACCGGCGCGCGCAAGCCGATCCTGCTGGTGGCGCATCTCGACGTTGTGCCGGCCAACCGCGAGGACTGGTCGGTCGATCCGTTCAAGCTGATCGAGAAGGATGGCTATTTCTACGGGCGCGGCAGCGGCGACGACAAATACATGGCGGCAGCCTTCGTCACCAATCTCATCCGTTACGGGCAGGAGGGTTACAGGCCCGATCGCGATATCATCCTGGCGCTCGAGACCGACGAGGAGATCTTCGATCGCGACGCCCTGGGAATCCAATGGCTGATCAAGAACCATCGCGAGTTGATCGATGCCGAATTCGCCTTGAACGAGGGCGGCGGCGTCGGTCTGAAAGACGGCAAGCCGGTCAGGAACAGCGTCCAGACCAGCGAAAAAGTCGTGCTGAATTTTCAGCTCGACGTTAAAAACAAGGGTGGCCACAGCGCGGTCCCGTTGAAGGACAACGCAATCTATCATCTGGCGGAGGGACTGGTTCGCCTCTCCAAATTCAGCTTTCCCTTAAAGCTCAACGAGACCACGCGCGTTTACTTCGAGCGCATGGCGCAATTCGAGGGTGAGCAGACCGCGGCCGACATCCGCGCGTTGCTCTCGGGCAGGCCGGATCCGGCCGCGACATCGTTTGTCCGGCTCGCCTCCAATCCGGCCTATAATGCGCAGTTGCGCACCACCTGCGTGGCAACGATGCTCGACGCCGGGCAGGCGATCAACGCGTTGCCGCAACTGGCGAGCGCCAAGGTCAATTGCCGGGTCATGCCCGGCGAGCCAGTTGAGGAGGTCAAGGCCACGCTCGAGCGCGTGCTCGCGGACGATCAGATCACGCTCACCCAACTCGACCGGCCGGTCCTGAGTGCGCCGTCGGCGCTGAACGACGAGGTGATGGGATCGATCGAGAAATTATCGCAACAGTTCTGGCCCGGCGCCGTCGTGCTTCCGGTCATGAGTTCAGGCGCCACGGATGGAAGCTTTCTGCGCAACGCCGGCATTCCGACTTACGGCCATTCCGGACTCGCCACCGATGTCAACGACGGCGGCCGCATCCACGGCAAGGACGAACGGGTTCCGGTGAAATCGTTCTACCAGGGCCAGGAGTACCTTTATCGGCTCGTCAAAATGCTGTCCGGCGGCTCGTGAAGAGTCTAGACGCAGGATGCCTCTTCTCCCTCGCCCCGCTCTTTCGCGGGGAGAGGTGCCCGCACCCCGATGCGTGCTCTACGTCACCGCAAGCCGCTTGCTGAACCGCGGGTCCCGCCACACCTCGTCGCGGACGCAGTCGGCTAACACCTCGGCGGCATCCCAGACATCCTGGAAGCGAAGATAAAGCGGCGCGAAGCCGAAGCGCATGATGTCGGGCGCGCGGAAATCGCCGATCACACCTTGCTCGGCCATCGCCTGCACGACTGCATAGCCATCTTCAAAGGCAATCGCGACCTGGCTGCCGCGAAGCCGTGGCTGGCGAGGCGTCACGATCTCAAGACCGGGCAGCAGCGCTGTGATGCGTGCGATGAAAAGTTCGGTAAGCGCGAGGCTTTTTTCCCGTAACGCCGCCACCTCGACACCTTCCAGCGCGTCGAGCGCAGCATCGACGCCGCGCAGCGAGATGATCGGCGGGGTTCCGCAAAGAAAGCGTTTGATGCCGGTATCAGGCCGGAAATCGCGATCGAAGTCGAACGGCGCGGCATGGCCCCACCAGCCCGACAAGGGATGCTGTGCGGTGGCCTGGTGGATCTTCGCAACTGATATAAAGGCCGGCGATCCCGGGCCGCCGTTGAGATATTTGTAGGTGCAGCCGACCGCGAAATCGATCTCGTTGCGGTCGAACGCGATCTCGATCACGCCGGCGGAATGGCAGAGATCCCAGACCACCAGCGCGCCGGCTCCATGAATCTCCTCGGTGATGCCGGCGATGTCGAGCAGCGCGCCGGTGCGATAGTCGACATGCGACAACACGACGGCCGCGACCCGCTCATCAAGCAGGCTCGCAACCGATGGACCGTCTGCGCCCACCAGCCGCCGTTGCATCGGCCGGCCCGCCGACCTCATGGCGCCCTCGATGATATAGAGGTCGGTCGGAAACGACGCGGCTTCCGCGATCACCACATCGCGATCGGGCCTGAGCCCGATTGCTGCGTGAACCGCCTTGTAGAGATTGATCGATGTGGTGTCGCAAACAACGGTCTGTCCGGGGGACGCGCCGATCAGTGCGCCGATGCGGTCGCCGAGCCGGAGCGGCATGTCGAACCATCCGGCGGTGTTCCAGCTCTTGATGAGGTCCTGGGCCCATTCCTGTTCGATCGTGCGGTTGAGCGCGCTTGCCGCCGCACGCGGCATCGGTCCCAATGAATTGCCGTCAAGGTAGATCACGCCATCGGGAATGACGAAGCGATCGCGCAAGGCGCCGATCGGATCATCGGCATCGTGGGCCGCGCAGGCGTCACGTGAAGCCAGGGAGGCGGGCGAGACCATCGAGACAACCCCATGAAGGCGGCGCGCAAAGACTCTCTTTATCGCGATTGACACCCAAAATCCATTCTTTTAGGTTTCAAATAATCGTCGGACGAGAGCTATTTGCGACGGGTATCGGCGGCCGGGCAGCCCGAAGGGCACAGGCGATGAGCGTTCGTGAAGGCATGTCTTATTCGGATTATCTTGCGCTCGACAAGATTCTGAATGCACAGCATCCGCTTTCCACGGCCCACGACGAGATCCTGTTCATCATCCAGCACCAGACCTCCGAACTCTGGATGAAGCTCGCCATCCACGAGTTGACGGTTACCAATCAGTTGATCGCGGCGGACGATCTGCAGCCGGCCTTCAAGACGCTGTCGCGGGTGTCGCGCATCCTCGAGCAACTGAATTCGGCCTGGGACGTGCTGCGCACCATGACGCCCAGCGAATACACCAAATTCCGTGCGTCGCTCGGGCAATCGTCAGGCTTTCAATCCTATCAATATCGCCTGATCGAGTTTTTGGCCGGCAACAAGAATGCCGCGATGATGCGCGCTCACGCGCACGACAAGGCTGTGTTCGCGCGCCTCGAAGCGGCCCGCCAGGCCCCGAGCATCTACGATCTCACCATACGCCTCTTGCATCGTCGCGGCCTCCTGATCGATCAGGCTGTGCTCGAACGTGACGTCTCTGTATCGCATGCGGCCAACGATAGCGTTTGCACTGCCTGGCTGTCGGTCTATCGCGATCCCCAGCGTTTTTGGGAGCTCTACGAACTCGCCGAGAAGCTGGTGGACTTCGAGGACTATTTCCGCCGCTGGCGCTTCAACCATGTGACGACGGTCGAGCGGATCATCGGCTTCAAGCGCGGCACCGGCGGCACGTCGGGCGTTTCTTATCTGCGGAGCATGCTGGACGTGGTGCTGTTTCCCGAGCTCTGGCAGGCGAGGACCGAGCTGTAATGGTCTTGATCGATATTTCGCCGCCGCTCCGCGTCGGCATGGGCGTGTTTCCCGGTGACGCCGCGTTTCGGAGCGCCAACACCTTCACCATCGGGCCCGATTGCCCGGTCAACGTCGCCGAGATCGCGATGTCGACGCATTGCGGCGCTCACGCCGACGCGCCGCTGCATTATGATCCTGATGGTGCCAGTATCGATCAACTGGACCTTGCCGATTTCATCGGCCCGGCAAGGGTGATCGACGCGCGGGGCAAAGGTCCGCTCTGTGGTTTTGACGTGATCTCGGCGTCGCTCGACGGTGCGCCGCCGCGGTTGCTGTTCAGGCTGATGGACCGTCTCGATCCGATGGTCTGGCCCACCGGCTTCCGTGCGCTGGCTCCGGATGCGGTGGAACGCTTGGCCTTGCGTGGGGTACGCCTGATCGGCGTGGACGTACCGTCGATCGATCCCGAGACATCCAAGGAGTTGCCTTCGCACATGGTCTGCCGCGCGCACGATCTCCGGATCATCGAAAATCTCGTACTGGCCGACGTGGCGCCGGGCGACTATGAATTGATCGCGCTGCCGCTGAAGCTTGCAGGCCTCGACGCAGCACCGCTGCGGGCGGTGTTGCGGCGGTGACGGCTTGCCTGATGATTTGAACCATGAAAGGCTTGCGTGCATGAAAATTGCATGCGGAAACTGCAAGGGCATTGTTGGCATCGGGGACAAGGGGAGTTGGGTATGATGCGGATAGTTTCGAAATCGATCTTGGCAGCCGGCGCGATGGCGGCGGTTCTCGCCAGCGTGAATTCATCCTACGCGCAACAGACGATTCGCGTCGGCTGGACCATCCCGGCCGAAGAATCGAAATACTGGATGATGCGCAGGCCGGCCGAATTTCCCGATCTCGGCAAGACCTACAATATCGAATGGACACAGTTCCAGGGCACCGCGCCGATGACGCAGGCACTCGCGGCTGGCGCGCTCGACTGCGCGACACAGGCGCCGCTGTCGCTTGCGAACGGCGTCGTCGGCGGCAACCTGAAAGCCTACATCGTGGCGCAGCACGTCTTCGAAAAGCCGGGCGGCTTCTCGGTGTACTGGGCGGTCAAGGACGATTCCCCGATCAAGACCATTGCCGACCTCAAGGGCAAGACGATCGGCATATCCGTCATCGGCGGCGGCACCCAGGGTCCGTTCAACATGCTACTGAAGAAGAATGGGGTCGATCCGGCAAAGGACATCAAGCTGGTTGAAGTCGGCTTCGCCGTGTCCGAAGACGCGTTGCGTCAGGGCCGCGTCGATGCCGTGAACATGAACCAGCCGTTTGCCGCGCGCGCCGAAGCCAAGGGCGGCACCCGGAAACTGTTTTCGCTTTCCGAGGCGATGCCCAACATCGTCCATATCCTGGAGGCCTGCCGCGCCGACTTCGTCGACAAGAATCCGGATCTGGTGAAGGCCTATGTGAAGGACATTACTTCCGGCATGAAGAAGGCGCTGGCCAATCGCGAGGAGACGCTCAAGGTCGTCAACGAGGTGCTGAAAGCGCCGATCCCGGTGCTGGAAACCTATCTGCTCAAGGACAATGATTTCGGCAGGGATCCCGGCGCCGCGCCGAACTTCCCGGCGATCCAGAAGATGCTGGATATCTATGCCGAGACCGGAATGCTGCCGAAACTGGACGTCGCGCAGTTCAAGCATCCGACCATCGTCGCGCCGCTGCAGTAGGTGACTGTCGTCCCGGCGAACGCCGGGACCCATACGCCGTGACCTATCGTTTCGGCACGAAGGTTGACACGTCATTGCGAGCGCAGCGAAACAATCCATCTCACCGCGCAAAGGAAGAATGGATTGCTTCGTCGCTTCCGCCTTCGCTCGTTGAGCTACGGCGGACAAGTCGCTCCTCGCAATGACGAACAATACAGAACCAGTTCTGCTGTAGTCCAAGCCAGTCTGCAGAGCCCGAAAGACGTTGCTCATGAAAAAATGGCGATCACGCGTGACGACCGACGGTCTCGATCGTGCGCCGCACCGTGCGTTCATGCGCGCGATGGGGCTGGACGACGAGGCGATCGCGAAACCGATGATCGGTGTGGTCAGCATGAAGGGTGAGCAGACGCCCTGCAACATGACCCACGATTTTCAGGTCGACGCCGCCAAGGCCGGGATCGCGGAAGCTGGCGGCACGCCGCGGGAATTTTCGACCATCTCGGTTTCCGACGGCATCAGCATGAACCATGAGGGGATGAAATTCTCTCTGCTGTCGCGCGAATTGATTGCCGACTCCATCGAATCCGTGGTTCACGGCCTGGCCTATGATGCGCTGATCGGTTTCGGTGGCTGCGACAAGACGCTGCCCGGCGTGATGATGGGGATGATCCGCTGCAACGTGCCGTCGATCTTCATCTATGGCGGCAGCGCGTTGCCCGGCCGCTTCGAGGGAAAGACCCTCACGGTGCTGGATTCCTACGAGGCGGTCGGCAGCTTCATGACCGGCGAAATCGATGAGGCGATGCTTCACGGCATCGAGCGAACCTGCCTGCCGACGATCGGCGCCTGCGCCGGACAGTTCACCGCCAACACCATGGCGATGGTTTCCGAGGCGATGGGGCTGACGATCCCCAACGTATCGATGGTCCCCGGCGTCTATGCCGAGCGCGCGCAGATCGCGCGCCGCGCCGGACGCCTCGTGATGCAGATGCTGCAGCGAGGTGGGCCGCTGCCGCGCGAGATCGTGACGCGCAAGGCGCTGGAGAACGGCGCCGCGATTGTCGCCGCCACCGGCGGGTCGACCAACGCCGCGCTGCATCTGCCGGCGCTTGCGAACGAAGCCGGCATCGCCTTTACGATCGACGATGTCGGCGAGGTCTTTGCGCGCACGCCGTTGATCGGCAACCTGCGCCCGGGCGGCAAATACACCGCAAAGGACGTCTACGACATCGGCGGCACCGCCGTCGTCATCCGCGCGCTGGTCGAAAGCGGTCACATCGACGGCGCTTGCCTGACCATCACCGGCCGGACGATTGCGGAAGAATATGGCGGCGCCAGTGCGCCCGACGGCGAGATCATCCGCTTACCCCGCGAACCGATCATGCCTGACGGTGGCGTCGCCGTCCTGAAGGGCAATCTTTGCCCCGACGGCGCCGTCATCAAGGTGGCGGGCCTGAAGAAGTTGTTATTCGAAGGCACCGCCCGCGTGTTCGAGGACGAAGAGCAATGCGTCGAGGCCGTCCGTCAGCGCAAATACGCCGAGGGCGACGTTCTGGTGATCCGCAACGAAGGTCCGGTCGGCGGTCCCGGCATGCGGGAGATGCTGGGTGTCACCGCGCTGATCTACGGGCAGGGGATGGGAGAGAAAGTCGCGCTCATCACCGACGGGCGCTTTTCCGGCGCCACGCGCGGCATGTGCATCGGCTACGTCTCGCCGGAAGCCTTCATCGGCGGTCCGCTGGCGCTGGTGCGCGAAGGCGACCGCATCAGGATCGATGCCGGCGCGCGCCGCATGGATCTCCTGATCGATGACGATGAATTCGCGCAGCGGCGGCGGGCCTGGAAGCCGCGGCCGCCGCGGCATCGGGCAGGTGCGCTTGCGAAATATGCGCGGCTGGTCGGCCAGGCGCCCGGCGGCGCCGTGACACATGACGGCGCGGCGGAATGGCCGTGGTTCGACCAGTAGCGGTCCTAGCCCAAGCCGATCGCAAGCGTGGTATGGACATTGCAGACACGCAACCCTGACCGGTCGTTGTCAGGAAGAGAAGCAGGAATGAAGGCATTGCCATCGCGATCTGACGTTCAGGCGGAACCCGTGCCGTTGCGAAGGCAGGCCACTGCCATGATCGAGATCGACCGTGTCTCACAGGTTTTTCAGACCGCTGGCCGGCAGGCCCATCTGGCGCTGTCGGAGATTTCGCTGACGATTGGCGATGGCGCCTTCGTCTCCATTCTCGGTCCGTCCGGTTGCGGTAAATCGACGCTGCTTTACATCGTCGGTGGTTTTGTCAGCCCGACCGAAGGCGTCGCGAAGGTGAAGGGTAAGCCGATCACCGGGCCCGGTCCCGATCGCGGGCCGGTGTTTCAGGAGTTCGCGCTGTTCCCGTGGAAGAGCGTGCTCGGCAACGTAATGTATGGCCCCCGCCAGCAGGGCGTGAAGCGTGCGGAAGCCGAGGCGCAGGCACGCCAACTCATCGAGATGGTCGGCCTCAAGGGCTTCGAGCATTTCTATCCCAAGGAACTGTCCGGCGGCATGAAGCAGCGCGTCGCGCTGGCGCGTACCCTGGCCTATCACCCCGCAGTGCTCTTGATGGACGAGCCGTTCGGCGCGCTGGATGCGCATACGCGCACCCGGCTGCAGAACGATCTGCTCAACATCTGGGAGCGCGACCGCAAGACCGTGCTGTTCGTCACCCATTCGGTCGAAGAAGCGGTGTTTTTGTCCGACAAGGTCGTGGTGATGACGCGCTCTCCCGGCCGTATCAAGCAGGTCGTCGATATCGACCTGCCGCGTCCGCGCCGCCGGGCGGAACTGCTGCTCGATGCCCGCTACCAGAAATACGTGGTCGATATCGAGCGCATGATCGACGACACCAGTGAAGACGAGTTGCACCCGTGATCGCGCCGCGCACACTCGTATCCCGCGCGGCGCCATTGCTGGCCTGTCTCGGTCTGCTAGGCATCTGGCAGGTTGCGGCGCTGATGCTGAGCACCGACAGCTTTCCCACCGCGCTGGAAGCGATCCGCGCGGTTCCTTCGATCCTCGGCGATAAGGAATCCCTGATCAACATCCTGGATTCGCTGCGCCGCATGGCGATCGGCTTTGGCCTGGCCGTGCTGGTTTCGATTCCGCTGGGATTGATGATGGGCCGCAGCCGCAGCGTGGCGTCGTTCTTCAATCCGCTGCTGATGGTGGTCTATCCAGTGCCGAAGGCGGCGCTGATGCCGATCATCATGCTCTGGCTAGGCGTCGGTGATATCGCCAAGATGCTGGTGATCTTCCTCGGCGTCAGCCTTCCCGTGATCTATCACAGCTTTCAGGGCGCCAAGGCGGTCGAGGAAAAGATGCTGTGGTCGGGCGCGGCGATGGGACTGTCCGCTGTGCAGCGCATGGTGCGGATCGTGTTGCCGGCGGCGCTGCCGGAAATCCTCACCGGCTGCCGCACCGGACTGGTGCTGGCGCTGATCACCATGATCACCAGCGAGATGATCGCGCGGCAGTCTGGCGCCGGGAATATCCTGTTCAATGCGCTCGACATGGGGCAATACGACACGGTGTTCGCGATGATCATCATCGTCGGCGCGATGGGCATTGCACTCGATGCCGCCTTTGAAAAGCTGCGCGGCAGCCTCGTGAAATGGTCCGAGCCGCAGTTCGACATTCCCCTGAGTTTCTCATGAAGGCACAAACACTCACCACCGACGTCCTCTTGGGAGCAGCGCCGATCGCGCTGGTGCTCGCCTTGTGGCAGGCGATCGCGACGTTCGGCTATGCGCCGCCGGCGCTGTTGCCCGCACCCGGTCTGGTATTCATGCGCCTGGCGCAGCAGCTTGTGACCGGCGCGTTTCAGCACGAGATCGCCGCCACGCTGTTCCGGTTGTTCGCCGGCTTCTCGATCGCGGTGATCCTGGGCGTCGCGATCGGCCTTGCCGCGGCGGTCAATCCGGCCGTCAACGCGGTGGTGCGTCCCATCGTGCGGGTGTTGGCGCCGGTGCCGAAGGTCGCGCTGTATCCGGCATTGCTGTTGCTGCTCGGATTCGGCCATGGCTCGAAGATCACGCTGGTCGCCGCCGATGCGCTGTTTCCGATCCTGCTCTCGACCTATTACGGCGCATCGATGGTCGAGCAGAAACTGATCTGGTCGGCGATGGCGGCGGGTACGCCGCGCCGCCAGATCCTGTTCAAGGTGGTGCTGCCGGCCGCCGTGCCCTCGATCCTCACCGGCTGCCGCATTGGCCTCGTTATTTCCTGCATCGTGGTGTTCCTCGCTGAAATGATCACCTCGACCGATGGCCTCGGCCATCTCCTGGTGACCGCGGCCCGTACCTTCCAGACCGTCGATATGTTCGTCCCGCTGATCACGATCTCGCTCCTGGGATTGATCCTCAACGGCCTGCTACAGGCGTTGCGGTCGTATCTGTTGCGCGGGTTTCCGGAAGCCTGATACATTTTTTCCGTCATGGCCGGGCTTGTCCCGGCCATCCACGTCTTTATTGCTGCTATGCTCTTAAAACGTGGATGCCCGGGACAGGCCCGGGCATGACGACTGAGTTGTAAGTGGAGACAAAACATGCTGGCAGACCGCATCGAAGCGAAATGGATCGACGCGTTTTGCGAGGTGTTCGAGCGCTGCGCCGTCAAGCCCGGTGATACCGCGGCGATCCTTTCGGAGACGCAGTCGCGTGCGCTCAACGTGCATCTCGCCGAGCTTGCGCTGTTGCGGATGGGCGCGCGGCCGTTTCACGTTATCGTGCCGACGCCGCGCAACCGGCAGGTGGTGCCGATCCGTTCCACCGGCGCCAGCGAGGCGATCCAGCGGCTTGCGCCGGTCGTGTCGGCGCTGCAACAAGCCGGCTTCGTCGTCGATTGCACCGTCGAGGGCCTGATGCATGCGGTGGAGACGCCGGAAATCCTCAAGGCCGGCGCGCGCATCCTGGTCATCTCCAACGAACACCCTGAAGCGCTCGAACGCATGATGCCTGATGCAAATCTGGAGAAGCGCGTGCGCGCGGCGGCCAGGATGCTGCGCGGCACCAAGCGAATGCGCGTGACTTCCAGGGCCGGGACCGATCTCGACGTCGACATGACCGGCGCATCGACGGTCGGCGTCTGGGGCTGGACCGACAAGCCGGGCACGCTGCAGCATTGGCCGGGCGGCATCGTGGTCAGCTTTCCCAAGAGCGGCACCGTCAACGGCACGCTGGTGATGGCCGCCGGCGACATCAATCTCACCTTCAAGCGCTATCTGACCTCGCCGGTCCGGATGACGCTGAAGGATGATTACGTCACCGCTCTCGACGGCGAGGGCGCCGATGCCGCGATGATGCGTTCTTATCTGGCGGCATGGGGCGACCGCGAAGCCTATGCGGTGTCGCATGTCGGGTTCGGCATGAATCCCGGCGCGCGCTACGAGGCGCTCACGATGTACGACCAGCGCGACACCAACGGCACCGAGCTGCGTGCCGTGGCCGGCAACTTCCTGTTCTCGACCGGCGCCAACGAATTTGCCGGGCGCTACACCGCCGGACATTTCGATCTGCCGGTGATGGGCACCACGATCGAGCTCGACGGCATCGCCGTGGTGCGCGAAGGCGTGCTGCAGGACGTGTTTGGGTGAGTTGGCAGACGAAATAGACCGTGCGCGCTCAGCCTGATTTAGTGAGCCGGATCAAGCTGATGCTAGCCGTCCAGTCCTGTTCGCAAAAATAAATCGCTTCGCGCCTGACCCAAATCACCCGCATATTTCCCGCCATCCCGTCCCGAAAGAGGGGCGTTGGCCATCGTCACGAACGTTGGGATGGGATGCGGTGGACGCGGCAGCGTCGGGCGCGCGAGTGTGATCGCAGGGCGGGTTTTCCTATTGATGGAGTCCTGTGAGCGATCAACCGGCGCGCAGACGAACGACGCAATCGCGTACGGCAAAACCGCGTGGTCCTGGCACCCGTTGCTGGTGCTAAATCGGCGGAGGTTTTGCAAGCCCGACCGGGTTTCGCAAAACCGTCAATCCGCCGGTGACGGTGACAAGACGAATTCGTCGCCGAGGAGAGCGCGGCATAAGCCGTAAAACCATTGTGCAGGGAATGCCGGACTGCCTCCGTTGCCCCTGTATGCTTTGTTTGCACGATTTGCACACGAGACCGCTGGGTGCAGCGTGCACCCGGCATTCCCTGCGCCCTCTAATTTTCGAGGGGCATGATTACCGCAAGACTCGGGCGCATCGCGCCGCGAGAACGCGAACGTTCGTGTCCCGGACGCGGTGCAGCGCTCTTGCGCTGCTCCGCAGAGCCGGGACTCATGAATGACACGAGTCCGTCGTGTGGGCCCCGGCTCAGCAGCGCACCACTTCGTGCTGCGCTGCTGAGCCGGGGCACGTCATTGCGAGGAGTACTTGCGACGAAGCAATCCAGACTTTCTTTGTCGTGCTATGGATTGCTTCGCTTCGCTCGCAATGACGAACTTGACGGCCCACTAATCCCCATCCAGTACCGGCGGTCGCGCCAGCCCAAAATGCCGAAGCAGTTCGACCAGCGTCGCAAGGCGCTGCTCGCGATATGCATCCAGGTCGAGGCCGGAATAATCGAGGAAGCCCGCGCCGGTCCGCATGCCGATGCGGCCCTCGTGCATGTTGCGCGAGATCACCTCGGGCGCGCGATAGCGGTCACTGCCCAGCGCACCTTCGAGATAGCGGCTCGCATAGTAGAGAATATCGCCGCCGCCCCAGTCGATGAATTCCAGCAGGCCCATCACCGCATAACGGAAACCAAAACCATACCGGATCGCCTTGTCGATATCCTCCGCGCTGGCAACGCCTTCTTCCACCATCCGCGCCGCCTCGTTCATGGCGAGCGCCTGGATGCGCGGCACGATGAAGCCGGGCGTGGCCGCGCACACCACCGGCACCTTGCCGATGCCTTCGAGCAGCGCCTTGACCTGAGCAGTGACATCAGGATCGGTCGCGGCCCCCGGCGATATCTCGACCAGCGGGATCAGATAGGCCGGGTTCAGCCAATGCACGTTGAGGAAGCGCCGGGGATGTTCGACCGCGCCCGAGAGATCGTCGACCAGGATGGTCGATGTAGTCGAGGCGATGATGACGTCAGGCCCTACGCATTTCGAGGCCGTCGCCAGCACCTCCCGCTTGAGGTCGACCACCTCGGGCACGCCTTCGAACACCATGCCGGCGCCGGCGAGCGCGGCAGCGATGTTCTGCGCGGGCACCACAGCGACGCGCGCGATCACCGCTTCGGCGTCCTTGTCGTCAAGCAGCCCAAACCGCGCCAGGCTGGCGAGCGTCTTGCGGACTTCGCCGAGCGCTTCGGCTTCGAGCGCCGCAAACTGCTCGGGGGAGCGCGGCTTGATGTCGATCATGGTAACGGCGTGGCCGGCATAGGCGAAGGCGACCGCGATACCGCGGCCCATGCGGCCGGCGCCGAGACACGCGATGGCGGGGCGGGTGGTCATCGATGAAATCCCTCGCGCAACAGCGTTTGCAATTGCTCGCGGCCGAGGCTGCCGAGGCCGAGGCTTGTGAGGGTACGGCCCTGTTGCATGAAATCCTCACCGCAGATCGCGCCGCCGATGGCCAGGAAGGATTTCGCCAGCGGCGTAGCAACGCCGGCCAGTTCCGCCACCGAAACCAGGAGCGACAGCCCGAGCCGCAGGTCTTCCTGCATGTAGCGATGCTCTGCAAATACGATCCGCTCGCGCCAGTCGCCGGAATCGGTCAGGCGATCATGCGAACCGCGGCCGTACATCCATTGCTCGCCCTCGGTGGCATAGTGATGCGCCAGCGGAAAGTGCGGACCGCGATAGCCGAGAGCCATGCGGATCGCGATGCGTTCGGCGTCGAGCGCGTCGGTGACCCTGCGGATCGAACCTTGCGTGCCTTCCTTGTGGATGTCCCAGCGCTCGAAATGCTCGATCGGACCGGCATTCATCACAATCAGCGGCGGATGGATGATCGGCCCGGCATTCATCAGTGCCGCCGAGAGCGCGTCACCGCATGGCTCGATCACGCCGGGGAAAGCCCGGCCGATCACATCGAGAGCGTGATCGGCAGCATCAAGCGGAAAGACGCCGACCGGCAGCCGCTTGGCGCGGATGGTGATGGCGGCCTCGAACGGCCCGTGCTTGCGCGTCAGCCACGGCAGCGTGCCGGTCTCGGCGAAGCTCACTTTGGCGCGATTGCCGGCAGCGCGCGCAGCGATCGCAAAAATCATCGAGCCGAACGTCGCCGGCGGCAGGAACACCACCTGCCCGTCGCGGAGATGCGGCGCGATCTGCGTGGCGATATCGTGCTGTGCAAACGCGGGGGCAGGGCACAGGATCAACTCGGCATCGCGGATGGCTTCGGCGATATCGGATGTCACCAGAGCGAGTCGCACCTCGTGCCGGCCGGCGGCGTCCTTGAGGACAATGCGCGAGCCCGCCGCGCGATGGGCGGCAACCTGTGCTGCGTCGCGCCGCCACAGCCGCACCTCGTGCCCCCCGAGAGCAAAATCGCCCGCGGCTGCGAAGGAGCCATTACCGCCACCGAGCACCGCGATTCGCATCGATCGTCCTTTACTTGTCGTCATGGCCGGGCTTGTCCCGGCCATCCACGTCTTCCCTTGTATCAAAGCAAGACGTGGATGCCCGGCACAAGGCCGGGCACGACGGCGTTCTTGAGTTCGTCATCATCTCGACATTTCTGCGAGTTGTCTCAGCATGAAATGCTGCACCTTGCCCAGCGCCGTGCGCGGCAGGTCGTCGACAAAAACGATGTCGCGCGGCACCTTGAAGCGCGCGAGCTGCGTCAGCACATGCGCCTTCAGATCCTCCGCACCGGCCGAACATCCCGCGCGCCTGATCACGTAAGCCACCGGCACTTCATCCCATTTGGGATCAGGCCGGCCGATCACGCCGCATTCGCTGACATCGGGATGCTCCAGCAGCACGCGTTCCACTTCCGCCGGATAGATGTTCTCGCCGCCCGAGATAATCAGGTTCTTCTTGCGGTCGTGCACCCAGAAATAGCCATCGGCGTCGCGCCGGCCGACGTCGCCGGTGCGATACCAGCCGTCATGCAGGGCCTCCCGGGTCGCTTGCTCGTTGCCCCAATATTCGCAGAAGACGTTGGGGCCGCGCACGGCGATCTCTCCCGGCATGTCCGGCGGCAGTTCGGCGCCGGAATCATCGATCACGGCCGCCTCGCAACACAGGCCGGGGAGGCCGGTCGAGCCGACACGCGCGAGACCGCCGCCGAGGCGGGTATAGACCGCGATCGGGCAGGTTTCGGTCGAACCATAGACTTGCAGCACCGGCACCCCGCGCGCGACAAAGCGGTCGATCAGATGCGGCGGCACGATGGTCGATCCGGTCGAGACCGCCTTCAGCGACGACAGATCAGTGGCGGCCCAGCCGGGATGGTCGGTCACCGCCTGGATGGTTGCCGGTACCAGCACCGTCAATGTCGGCCGCTCGCGCTCGATCGTGGCAAGCGTGGCCTCCGGCGTGAAGCGCGAATGGATCGTCACCGTCGCGCCATGATGCAGCGCCGGTGTGGTCTGGATGTTAAGGCCGCCGACATGGAAGAACGGCAGCACGGTCAGCACATGATCATCGGAGGTGAGGCCGTGCATGTGCTGGCTCATCACCCCGTTCCAGAGCAGCGCCTCTTGCCGCAGCACGGCGCCCTTGGGCCGCCCGGTGGTGCCGGAGGTGTAGACGATCAGCAGAGGGCAGGACAGATCGGTATGCGGATTGCGGCCGTCGCCACGCGCCCGCGTCAGCAGCGCCTCGAATGCGATTCCTCGCGGCGACAGGAAATCGAGCCCGACGATGCTCGTATGGGGCAGGCTTGTTTCGAGCGCGGGCAAAATCTCCGCAAAGGCCTGTTCGAGCACGAGCACCTTTACCGAGGCGTCCGACAGGATGAACAATTGTTCGGCGACCGCGAGCCGCCAATTCAGCGGCACCAGCATGGCGCCGAGCCGGGCGCAGGCATAGAGCAACACGAGGTAGTCAGGCCGGTTCAGGCTAAGGATTGCAACGCGATCGCCGCGGCTGACGCCGAATTCGGCTTTCAACGCGCGCGCCGCCTGCTCGATGCGTGCGCTGAACGCTGCGTAACCGAGAATCTCGCCCTCGAAGATGATCGCCGGCTTGTCCGGGGTGAACGCCGCGTTGCGCTCGATCAGGCTGCAGAGATCCACGAGCTACTCGTCCGATTCGCCGGTCTCGTACAACGCTTCGCGGCCGATGCGGTCGAGACAGAGTTCGGCGGTCCAAGGCAGCATCAGCGAACCGCAGCGGCTGTCACGGTAGATCCGCTCCAGCGGCAGCGATTTCAGCATCGCCTGGCCGCCGCAGGTGCGGATGGCGAGGGTTGCAATCTCGTTGGCGCCCTCCATCGCCGAATATTGCGCGGCGTAAGCTCGGAGAACCTGTTCCTTGCTTGGATTGGCGCAGGCTTCGGTGACCGCCTGAAACCAGATCGCCTTGATCTGCTCGAGCTTGATCTGCATCTGCGCCACCGCGATCTGCTTGGTCGGATACATCCGGCGCTTGACCGGCGGCGTGCCCGGCACCTCGCCGCGCAGATAGCGCACGGTGAAATCGTAAGCCCCCTGCGCCAGGCCGACATAGGTCGGCGACAGCGTCAGGAACATATGCGGCCAGCGCATCGCCGCCTGAAAATAGACACCGCGCGGCATCAGCGCCGCATCTTCCGGCACGAACACATCCTTGAACAGCAGCGTGCGCGATACCGTGCCGCGCATGCCCAGCGGATCCCAGTCGCCAACCACGGAGACGCCGTCGGCCTTGGCAGGCAGCGCCAGGTAGAGCGTATTGCGGCGGGAGGCCTTCTCACCTTCCGCGATCTCGGTGCAGAGCACGCCGTAATAGTCGGCGTGGCCCGAAAGCGAAGCAAATATCTTCTTGCCGTTGACGAGCCAGCCGCCTTCGACCGGCTTTGCCTCGGTGCCGAACGCAACACCGCCGGCGGCAGCCGCGCCGCCTTCGGAGAACGGTTGCGAATAGATCGCGCCGTCGTCGACGATGCGCTTGTAATGCACGGCGCGCCGGCACTCGTGCTCGGCGCGGGTGGCTGCGTCCATATCGAGATCGTCGGCCAGCGGGCCCGACCACAGTGTCGAGCAGACATGCATGTTCCAGGTCAGCGCGGTGGCGCCGCAGTAGCGGCCGATCTCGGCGGCCGCTATGGCGTAGGTCTGGTAGCCGGCGCCAAGGCCGCCATGCTTCCGTGGGATGGCGATGCCGAGCAGGCCGGAGCGGTGCAAATCCTTGTAATTCTCGGTCGGGAATTTCGCGTCGCGATCATAGGCCGCGGCGCGGCCTGCGAACACGGCCTGACCGAGCTCGCGGGCGGTCGCAATGATTGCGGCCTGTTCGTCGTTCAGCCGGAACGCCTTCGGATCGAAGATCGGCGCATCCAGATCGACCTTGTCGGCCGCCTTCACGCTTTTACCGACTTGCACCGTCATCATGCCGTCACTCGTGTTGCAGCCGCATGGGCTGTCAGGAAGGAATCCAGCGCGGCGTTGAAGAGGGCCGGGCGCTCCAGATTGGCGAGGTGGCCGACGCCTTCGAGTTCAACATATTTCGCGGCCGGAATATACGTCGCCATCTTCGCCATCATCGGCGCCGGGGCATTGTTGTCTTTCGAGCCCGACAGCAGCAGCGTCGGCACCGCGATATCCCTGAGCGCGCTGCGTAGATCGAACCCCATCAACGCCAGCATCGTGGCGCGATATGTCGCCTCGGGGACGGAAGCCATGCAGTCGCGCGCAAGTTCCATGCCGTCGCTATCGGGATCGTCGCCGACCAGTTCTTTCACCAGTGACGGTGCCAGTGAGACAAGCGTTTCGCCGCGGTCGAGTGGCCCGAGCCGTGCGTTGATGAAGGCTTTCTGCCAGTCGCCGTCGGGCTTGCCGAACGCCGGACTGGTCTGTGCGAGAACGACGGCGCTGGCGACATGAGGGATCTTTACCAGCAATTGCTGCACGATCATGCCGCCGATCGAATGCCCGACAAGGATTGGCTTTGCGACTCCGAACTGCTGCAGGAAATCCTGCAAGGCATCGGCCAGGCTGGCGATGCTGACCGCCGGAAGCGGCGCCGATCCGCCATAGCCCGGCATGTCCCAGGCGATGGCGTGGAAGCGGTTTCCAAAATAATCCAATTGGCCGCGCCACGCCCGCGCCGCGCCGCCGATGCCATGCAGGAACACCAGCGGCGGCAAAGCGGCATCGCCCGCCGCTTCATGGCTGAAGCGGCCATCGCCGGTTTTCATGGACAGAGAAGCGGTCACGCCGAACCTCCTGATCTTCGGACCACGCCGATGCTAACAGGACCCTGAACGATGAAAAGCGATAATTTTATATCTAAAGCAATTTTGGGAGGCGAGGTGCGCCGGCCCGTCGCATCAGTCATTTGCTTCAGGCGGCAGGAAGTTTACTTCGTGCTCGGCGGAGATGCGGACGATCTCGGCGACATCGGTCAGATTGTGCAACTGGTTGAACAGCGCTTCGAGTTTCTGCGTCGGCGAAACCCAGAACAGCGCCCGTGCCGGCTTGTCCGATTTGTTGAAATAGCCATGCGGGATGCCGCGCGGCAGCCGAACCAGATCTCCGGCCTTGGCCTGCACCCAGACGCCGTCCAGCTTCAGGTCCAGCATGCCATCCTGGACCAGGATGAATTCTTCCTGGGTCGGATGAATATGCACGGGGACGAACTGTCCGGGGTCGCTGTTGGTCTCGAACGCAAAGGTGGAGTCCGTCACCGCCTTCGGGAAATAGACCTGCCCGAGGATATTCCAGGTCTTGCCGGAATATCCTGTTCCGTTCCGCGTAATGCCTTTTTCGAGAGCCGCCATGATATCCATCCTCCTGCCTGTCGGATCGACGCTACCCGCGGCGCCTTATCTGTCAAGCATGCGTCATCGGCGCCATGGACTGCGGTGCAGGAAAGCAGATTTCTTGCAAAAGCTTGAAGTCTAAAATATATGCAATTGTCGGCTGATAAAAATCATTCGGGAGAATTGCGCATGTCCGGACTGCCGCGTTCCCCCCATGCGCTCGTCACAGGTGGCGGGCGCGGCATCGGCCGCGAAATCACCGCGGCGCTTGCGCGGGCAGGCGCAACCGTCACGGTGCTCGGCCGTAACCGTGAAAGCCTGGATGACGCCGTTGCCGCCGGCGCCGCGCATTTCGCCGCTGTCGCCGATGTCACCGATCAGGCCGCCGTCAGGATTGCGGTCGCCGAGGCGGCGGCGCGCCAGCCGATCGACATCCTGATTGCAAATGCAGGCGCCGCCGTCTCCGCCCCGTTTCCAAAATCCGATGCCGCGCTGTTCCGGCAAATGATGGATGTCAACTTCATGGGCGTGGTGCACGCCGTCCAGGCCGTATTGCCGTCGATGCGGAACCAGCCTTACGGCCGCATCGTCGCGGTCGCGTCGACGGCTGGCCTCAAGGGATATGCCTATGTCACGGCCTATAGTGCGGCAAAGCACGCGGTGATCGGGCTCGTGCGGTCGCTGGCGCTTGAACTCGCCAACACGCGCGTGACCGTGAATGCGGTATGTCCGGGGTTCACCGACACTGATTTGCTCACAGGCAGCATCGATAACATCATGAACAAGACCGGCCGCAGCCGCGAACAGGCGGTGGCGGAATTGTCAAAGCACAATCCGCAGGGCCGCTTGGTTACGCCAGCGGAAGTCGCCGATACCGTGTTGTGGCTATGCGGTGAGGGAGCCGGCGCAATCACCGGACAGGCCATCGTCGTGGCAGGCGGAGAAGTTTGAAACCGTCATTGCGAGCGAAGCGAAGCAATCCACAGCGCGGCCAAGACGGTTCTGGATTGCTTCGTCGCTTTGCTCCTCGCAATGACGAAAATGATACAATGAAAGGGAGATCCGATGAGCACACCAGCCAACCCCGTTACGCTGCCACTGGCGCAGTATTCGCCCAGACATTTCCTGTTGGCGGTGGAGGACGGCGTGGCGAGTGTGACGCTGAACCGCCCCGAGCGAAAAAATCCGCTGACATTCGAAAGCTACCGCGAACTTACGGATTTCTTTCGCGCCTGCGCGATGGATGACGAGGTAAAGACCATCGTTGTATCCGGCGCCGGCGGCAATTTTTCTTCCGGCGGCGATGTCTTCGAGATCATCGGCCCGCTGGTGAAGATGGATACCAAGGGCCTCACCGCTTTCACCCGCATGACCGGCGATCTCGTCAAGGCGATGCGGGCCTGTCCGCAGCCGATCATAGCTGCCGTCGAGGGCATCTGCGCCGGCGCGGGCGCCATCATCGCCATGGCGTCCGACATGCGCCTTGCGGCTACTGGCGCCAAAGTCGCGTTTCTGTTCAACAAGGTCGGCTTGGCCGGCTGCGACATGGGCGCCTGCGCGATACTCCCGCGCATCATCGGGCAGTCCCGGGCGTCGGAACTGCTCTACACGGGTCGCTTCATGACCGCGGAGGAGGGCGAGCGCTGGGGGTTCTTCAGCCGTATCGTGGCCCCGGAGCAGGTGCTGGCGCAAGCGCAGTCTCTTGCAAAACAGGTTTCCGAAGGACCGACATTCGCCAATACCATGACCAAGCGGATGCTGGCGATGGAATGGGCGATGTCGGTGGAGGAGGCGATCGAGGCCGAGGCGATAGCGCAGGCGCTGTGCATGACGACGGCCGACTTTGCCAGGGCGTTCGAGGCGTTTTCGAATAAGGTGAAACCGGTGTTTCAGGGCGATTGACCGGGCTTGCCGGGAAAATGCTTTAGGTTTAAAATAATTGCATGGTCCGATAGAAGCGCCGGAGGCCCTCATGAAGATCGCGATCATCGGTGGTGGACCGGCGGGTCTCTATTCCGCCATCCTGCTCAGGAAGCAGCGACCGGAGGCCGAGATCACGGTCTATGAGCGCAACCGTGCCGATGACACCTTTGGCTTTGGCGTGGTGTTTTCGGATGCGACGCTGGACAATTTCGAGAAATACGATCCGCCGAGCTATCGCCGCATCACCCAGGAGTTCGCCTATTGGGATGATATCGCCGTGCATTTCCGCGGCACGGTGCACCGGGTCGGCGGCAACGGCTTTTGCGGCTGTTCGCGCCGCATGCTGCTCCTGATCCTGCAGGAACGGGCGCGCGAACTCGGCGTCCACTTGATGTTCGAAGCCGATATCGAAGACGAGGCTCGCTTTGCCGATGCCGATCTCGTGGTGCTGGCCGACGGCATCAACAGCCGTTTCCGCGACAAGTACATCGGGCACTTCCAGCCCGAGGTGGATGTTCGCTCCAACAAGTTCGCCTGGATGGGCTCTACCCGGCCGCTCGATGCCTTCACCTTCATCTTTCAGGAGACCGAGTGGGGCCCTTTCATCGCCCATGCTTACCAATACGAAGTGGGGCACTCGACCTGGATCTTCGAGACCGACCCTGAAACCTTTGAACGTGCCGGGCTCGAGGGACTGAATGAGAAGCAATCCGCCGATCGGATGGCCGGGATTTTCGGCTGGTTCCTGGAAGGTCATCAGCTCCTGACCAACCGTTCGATGTGGCGCAATTTCCCGATGATCCGCAGCAAGCGCTGGGTCAAGGACAACATGGTGCTGCTTGGCGACGCCAAGGCAACCGCGCATTTCTCCATCGGTTCCGGCACCAAGCTGGCGATGGAGGACGCGATCGCGCTGGCGGATGCCATGCACCGTGCGCCGACCGTTGACGCCGCCTTGCAGCAATATGAGGAAGGACGCCGCGAGGAGGTCGAGAAGACCCAGCACGCCGCCGACGTGTCGCTGGTCTGGTTCGAGCACGTCGATCGTTTCTGGGATTTTGACCCGGTGCAGTTCGCGTTCGGCGTCATGACCCGGGCCAAGGCGATCACTTACGATAATCTGACGCTGCGCGCGCCGGATTTTGTGAGTGAAGTCGACAAGGCATTTGCAAAACAGGTTCGCGCCAGGGGATTCGACGTCGATGTCGAGAAGCCGGTGGCGCCGATGTTTCAGCCATTGCGGTTGCGCGACATGACGCTCGCGAACCGCGCGGTGGTGTCGCCAATGTGCATGTACTCGGCCAAAGAAGGCATGCCCGGCGATTTTCATCTGGTGCATTACGGATCGCGCGCCATCGGTGGCGCGGGCCTGATCTTCACTGAAATGACCTGCGTCAGCAGGGACGCGCGGATCACGCCCGGCTGCGCCGGCTTGTGGAACGACGAGCAGGAAGCAGCGTGGCGCCGCATCGTCGATTTCGTCCATGCCAATTCCGCCGCAAAGATTTGTCTGCAGCTCGGCCACGCCGGCCGCAAGGGCGCCACCAAGCTGATGTGGGACGGCATGGACCGTCCGCTGGAACAGGGGGGCTGGGACGTCTTGTCGGCATCGCCCATTCCCTACTTTCCCGACAGCCAGGTGCCGCGCGAAATGGACCGCGCCGCCATGGATGGCGTCAAGGCAGCGTTCGTTCAAGCTGCCGGGCGCGGCGAGCGGTGCGGTTTCGATATGCTGGAGCTGCATTCGGCCCACGGCTATCTCCTGGCAAGTTTCATTTCGCCGCTGACCAACAAACGAACCGACGCTTATGGCGGCTCGCTGACCAATCGCCTGCGCTTTCCGTTGGAAGTGTTCGAGGCGTTGCGGGCGGTGTGGCCGTCGCACAAGCCGATGTCGGTCCGCATTTCCGCCACCGACTGGGCCGAAGGCGGCATCACCGGCGACGACGCCGTCGCGATCGCGCGCGCCTTCGCCGAGGCCGGCGTCGACCTGGTCGATGTCTCCACCGGGCAGACCGTGCGCGATGCGCAGCCGGTCTATGGCCGTATGTTCCAGACGCCGTTCTCCGAACAGGTCCCGCAACGAGGCGCGCGTCGCCACCATGTGCGTCGGCAACATCACCACGTCGGATCAGGTCAATACCATCCTGGCCGCCGGCCGCGCCGATCTGGTAGCCTTGGGGCGGCCGCATCTGATCGATCCGTCGTTTACGCTGAAGGCGGCAGCCTGGTACGGTGCGTCCGATGTGTCGTGCCCGCCGCAATACCTGCCGGGCAAGGAGCAGATTTTCCGCAACAGCGTGCGTGATCGCCAGGACCTCGACGACCTGAAAATCAAGGCTAAGCCGAAGACCCGCGCCGAGCTGAAGGCGGAGGCGACAAAGCCGCTTGCGGCCGAGTAACCGCTCATGCGACGTTATCAGCGTCGCATATTATCTGGTCTTGAGTGGAGTTAAGACGATGAAGGCGATTATCGTCGGGGGCGGCATCGGGGGGCTTACCACGGCGCTGATGCTGCGCGCCCGCGGCATCGGCTGCGAATTGTTCGAGCAGGCAGACAGCATCCGCGAACTCGGCGTCGGCATCAATACGCTGCCGCATGCGATCCGCGAACTCGCCGGACTTGGGCTGTTACAGAAGCTGGACGACGTCGCTGTTCGTACCGACGTGCTCTATTATCTCAATCGGCATGGCCAGGAAGTCTGGCGCGAATCCCGCGGCATCGATGCCGGACATGACGTGCCGCAATTCTCGGTCCACCGCGGACGGCTGCAGAGCGTGATCCATCGCGCGGTCGAAGAGCGGCTGGGGAACGATGCGATCCACACCGGCTGCAGGCTCGGGGCCTTCACCCAGGACGAAGGTGGCGTCACCGCTTATTTCTTCGATCGCGCGGGCAGTCATATCAAGACCGTGCGCGGTGACATTCTGGTGGGCGCCGACGGCATTCATTCGCGGGTACGCGAGACGCTGTTTCCGGACGAGGGGCCGCCGTGCTGGAACGGGCTGATGCTGTGGCGCGGGGCGCGCGACTGGCCGGTATTTCTCACCGGCCGTTCGATGATTGTCGCCGGCGGCCTGCATGCAAAGGTCGTGGTCTATCCGATCGCGGAAGGATCGAGCCCGGCCAACCGCCTGACCAATTGGGCCGTGCTGGTGAAAGTCGGCGACGGCAATGCGCCGCCGCCCCGGCGCGAGGATTGGTCGCGGCCGGGCAAGCGCGAGGAACTGATGCCGCACGTGGCGCGGTTCTCGGTGCCGCATGTCGATGTGCCGAACCTGATTGCGGCGACGCCCGAATTCTACGAATATCCGTGCTGCGACCGCGATCCGTTGCCCCATTGGTCAAGCGGCCGCGTCACTCTGCTCGGCGACGCCGCGCATCCCATGTATCCGGTAGGGTCGAACGGCGCCTCGCAGGCCATTCTCGATGCGCGCGCGCTGGCCGATGCGCTGGCGCGTTCCGAACATCCGCGCCAGGCGTTGATGGCTTACGAGCAGAAGCGCTTGCCGATGACGGCGGAGATCGTGCGCGCGAACCGGCGCGGCGGTCCCGAAGGCGTGATCGATGCGATCGAGCAATTGGCCCCTGATGGATTCGACAATGTCGAGAATGTGCTGAGCTATTCGCAGCGCGAGGCCATCGTGCGCGGCTATGCCAGCAAAGCCGGATTTGCTGCTGTGCCGGGGTTGGCGGCAGTGCGGGCGTAAGCGCCGCCTTCTATGCCGGCGGTGGCGGCAGGAAGTGAATGTTGTATTCCGCGGCCATTGCGACGACCTCTTCGGGCTTCTGCTCCCTCATGTTGTGAAGGCCCCAGAACAGATCGTAGAGTTTCCGGCTCGGCGATACCCAGAACAGCACTTTCGCGGTCTGGTCGGACTTGTTGAAGATGCCGTGCGGAACGCCCATGCCGAGGCGGATCAGGTCGCCCGGCGTCGCCTGGGCATCGGCGCCGGCCAGCATGAAGTCGAGTTTGCCCTCCAGCATATAGAGATATTCGTCCTGATCCGGATGGATATGCGGCGGCACGAAGGTGCCTGGCGGCAGCGTCGCATGCCAGGAGAAGGAATGCTCGGTGCAGCTTTTCGGCACGTAGGTCTGGCCGAGGATATTCCAGGAAATGCCTTGCATGCCCTCGTTGGCCCGGGTGATGCCGGTTATCTCGCTCTTTGTTGTCATGTTTCCTCCAATCGTTCAGTTGCCCGCCGTGCAATCCTTGGCGTAACGGTCGCCGTAATTCTCGAATACCTTCTCGACGATCTCCGTCTGGTACTTGCCGTCAGGACGCTTGGCGACCTTGGTCAGGTAGAAATCCTGGATCGGGTAGCCGTTGGTATTGAACTTGAAGCCGCCGCGCAGCGAGGTGAAGTCGGCCTTCTTCAGCGCGGCTGTCACGGCTTCCTTGTTGGTCAGATCGCCTTTGACCGCCTTGACCGCGCTGGCGATCAGCATGGCCGCATCATAGGCCTGGAAGGCATAGGTGCCGGGCACGCTGTTATAGGCGGCTTCATAGCCTGCGACGAATTTCTTGTTCTGCGGGTTGTCGAGATTTGGCGCCCAGTTCGAGCCGCCGAACATGCCGACCGCTGCATCCTGCTGCGCCGGCAGCGTGGACTCATCGACCGTGAATGCCGAAAGAACCGGAATCTGCTCGGCGAGGCCTGCCTGTTTGTATTGCTTCACCAGGGTGACACCCATGCCGCCCGGCATGAAAGTGAACACGGCATCGGGCTTCATCGATGCGATCTTGGAAAGCTCAACCTGGAAATCGAGCGCACCGAGCGGCATGTAGGTCTCCTCGACAATTTCGCCCTTGTAGTCGAGTTTGAATCCGGCCGCGGAATCCTTGCCGGCCTGGTAGTTCGGAACCAGCAAATAGACGCGCTTGTAGCCGCGATCTTGCGCGACCTTGCCGAGGACCTCGTGGACCTGATCATTTTGATAGGAGGTCACATAGAAAAACGGACTGCAGTTCTTGCCGGCGTAGCTCGATGGGCCGGCATTCGGGCTGATCAGGAAGGTCTTGGAATCCACCACCGGCCTGTGGATGGCCTGCAGGATATTGGAGAAGATCGGCCCCACCACGAAATCGACCTTTTCGCGTTCGAGCAGGCCTTTGACCTTGGTCACGGCGCCGTCCGGCTTGAGCTCATCATCGACTACGACGACCTCGACATCGCGGCCGGCCATCTTGCTGCCGAGTTCCTTGATGCCGAGCGCGAAGCCGTCGCGGACTTGTTGGCCGAGCGCTGCCGCCGGGCCGGACAATGTCACGATCACGCCGATCTTGACCTTGTCCTGCGCTGTGGCCGCACCGGCGACGACGCTCAACAAGACCGTAAGCCCGGTCAACTTCAAACGCTGCTTCATGACGCCTCCTTCTGATCGGCTGTGGCGAGCCGGGATAGCTCCAACTGAAATCCGGGGCTTCCAAGGCGTAAGCCTATTCCGCCGGTGGCTACGGCCGCAACAAAGCCGCTGCCGCTCAAGCCCCTCAAAAAGGTATGCAAACCGCGCGCCAATTACTTGAAGCCTAAAGGAACGTGCCAAGCCGCGCAAGCTGCCGGCCACGCGTTTTGACTTGCGGCAGTCCGTGAATTATTTGAAGGTCAAAACAACGGTGGGAAACCCGACAGGCGCAACCTCGGCCATTGCCGGTATCCGCGCCGTCGTGAAGGCTCAAAGCAGGTGTGATCGCATCATGATCCTCGATTCCGAAACCAAGGCGGTCGAACTCCCAGAAGATCATGGCGACGAACTCAGATTGTGGCTCCGCCTGCTGACCTGCACGACCTTGATCGAGGGCGAGGTGCGCAGCCGGTTGCGTGAGCGGTTCGACGTCACGCTGCCGCGGTTCGATCTGATGGCGCAACTCGACAAGGCGCCTGACGGCATGACCTTGTCGGATGTCTCGAAGCGGATGATGGTCTCCAACGGCAACGTTACCGGACTGGTCGAGCGCCTGGTCGAGTCCGGCCATCTCGACCGGCGGACATCCGATACCGACCGGCGCGTGCAGGTGATCCGGTTGACCAAGGCCGGCCGCGCCGAATTTCGCAAGATGGCCGCCGAGCACGAGACGTGGATCGCCGAGATGTTTTCGGATCTGACGCCGAAGGATGTCCGCGAATTGATGCGTCTGTTGGGCAAGACCAAGACCTCGGCGCGCAAATCCGCGCAGGCGCGGGCGGTGTAGGCCTTGAACGCGGAGGTCGACTACGAGGTCGAATACAACAACCGGGCGCGGGTGCCGGAACATCCGGCGCTGATCGCCGGTTGGGCAAAAGACGCGGCAGCCTATCGCGAGCGGCATCCCCCGCGCTCGATTTCGTATGGCCCGGGCGCGCGGAACACGATCGATTTCTTTCCTGCCGAACAGAAGGGACCGATCGTCGTCTTCATTCACGGCGGCTACTGGCAGGCGCTGGACGGTTCTTTCTTCAGCCACCTCGCCGGTGGGTTGAATGCCCATGGCATCAGCGTCGCGGTTCCAAGCTACGACCTTTGTCCTGACGTCGCCGTCGATGACATTATCCAGCAGATGCGTGCGGCATCGCGCGAGTTGGCGCGGCTTGGCCGGCCCCTGGTCATGAGCGGCCATTCGGCGGGCGGGCATCTTGCGGCCTGCCTGCTGGCGACCGACTGGACGGCGCTGGACGCGTCGTTACCGAAGGACCTCGTCATTGCGGCGTATTCCATTTCGGGTTTGTTCGACCTCGGGCCGTTGGTCGAAACATCGATCAACGACGCCCTGCGTCTCGACCATGCAGCCGCCCGGGCTGCGAGCCCGTTGTTCTGGACGGCGCCGGCGCATGGCAGTCTCGATGCGGTGGTCGGCGGCAACGAAAGTGCGGAGTATCATCGGCAAAGCAAAAGCATTGTCGACGTCTGGAGTGCCGCCGGTCTGACCACGCGTTTCGGCGTGGTTCCCGACGCAAACCATTTCACGGCGATCGCGCCGCTGGCCGATTCGCGGTCGCCGATGGTGTTGCGCCTTCGAGAACTGGCGACGCGCTGACGGCCTGCGTCAATAAAAGCCTAGGTAGGCTGTATTTGGACTATTGCACCAAATTACTTTAAGTATAAAATGTTTGGGGTAAAGCCTTTCATCCCGCAAGCGAGGGCGATGAAAATGTCAGGTGGAATTCCCAACCTCGGCCCCTCGGGTCACGTCGACGATTTTACGCGGCGAAATCTTCCGCCGTTCGACCAATGGCCGGAATTGCTGCTGGACCGGCCGGAATTCAGGTATCCCGAATATCTCAATGCCGCGGTCGAACTGACCGACCGTATTGTCGAGAAGGGGTTCGGAGATCGTATCGCGCTGATCGGAAACGGCCGCCAGCGCACCTACAAGGAATTGGCGGACTGGTCGAACCGCCTTGCGCATGCCTTGGTGGAAAATTACGGCGTCAAGCCCGGTAATCGGGTCCTGATACGCTCGGGCAACAATCCGGCGCTGGTCGCTGCATGGCTTGCGGCGACGAAAGCGGGCGCCGTCGTCGTCAACACCATGCCGATGCTTCGTGCCGGTGAACTGACAAAAATCGTCGACAAGGCAGAGATCGCGCTGGCGCTGACCGACAGTCGCATCGCCGATGAACTTGTTGCGTGCGCGAAGACCAGCCGGTTTCTCAAGCAGGTGGTGAATTTTGACGGAACATCAAACCATGACGCCGAACTCGATCGGGTGGCGCTGAACAAGTCGGTTCGGTTCGACGCCGTCAAAACCGGCCGGGATGATGTTGCCTTGCTGGGGTTTACGTCGGGCACCACAGGCGAACCGAAGGCGACAATGCATTTCCATCGCGATCTCCTGATCGTCGCGGACGGGTACGCCAGGGAAGTACTCAACGTTACTCCGGACGATGTCTTTGTAGGATCGCCGCCGCTTGCTTTTACGTTCGGACTCGGCGGTCTCGCGATCTTTCCGTTGCGGTTTGGCGCGACCGCGACGCTCTTGGAAAACGCCGCGCCGCCCGAGATGGTCAAGATCATCGAGACCTACAAGGCCACGATCTGCTTTACCTCGCCGACTGCGTATCGCGCGATGATGGCCGCGATGGACAAGGGCGCCGATCTGTCGTCGCTGCGCCTTGCAGTCTCGGCAGGCGAGACCTTGCCGGCGCCGGTGTTCGAGGGCTGGAGCCGCAAGACCGGCAAGACGATTCTCGACGGCATCGGCAGCACCGAATTGCTGCACATCTTTATTACCAACCGGGTAGGCGACTCCGTCGCCGGAAAAACAGGGCGCCCGGTTTCCGGTTACGAGGCGAAGGTGGTCGACGACGACATGAACGAGCTGCCGCCGGGCACCGCCGGCAAGCTTGCGGTCCGCGGCCCGACCGGATGCCGCTATCTCGCCGATCTCAGGCAGTCGAACTACGTGCGCGATGGCTGGAATCTGACCGGCGATACGTTCGTCCGCGACGAGAACGGCCGCTTGTCTTTCGTGGCCAGGTCGGACGATATGATTGTCTCTTCCGGATACAATATCGCAGGCCCCGAGATCGAGGCCGCGTTGCTGACCCATCCGGCCGTGGCCGAATGCGGCGTGGTCGGCGCGCCCGACGAAGCGCGCGGCATGATCGTCAAGGCCTATGTGGTTCTGGCGCCTGGCGTCACCGGGGATGCCATGCTGGCGCTTGAGTTGCAGGACCATGTCAAGCGCGAGATCGCGCCCTACAAATATCCGCGTGCGATCGAGTTCGTCGCGCAATTGCCCAAGACCGAAACCGGCAAGCTGCAACGATTTGCCTTGCGGCAGATGGCCCAGGCCGGCGCGACGTCGGCAAGCATGGCCGCGGAATGAAGGCATCTGAAGCGATGGAGAGTTGTTCGTGAGCAACCCAACAGGGCCCACGCTTGCGGTGCTGCCGGTTGCGAAAGGGGAGACCTCGCCCAGTGGTCCGCAGATCCTGCAACCGAGCGGCTGGCCGGCGCCGAAGGGTTACGCCAACGGCATGGCGGCCGATGGCCGCCTCGTGGTGACCGGCGGCGTGATCGGCTGGGATAGCCAGGGTCATCTGGCCGCCGATTTTGTCGCGCAGGTCCGCCAAACGCTGAGCAATATCGCAGCCATTCTGGCCGAGGGCGGCGCGCGGCCGGAACATTTGGTTCGTCTCACCTGGTACGTCGTCGACATGGACGAGTACCTGGCGAACCTGAAGACGCTCGGGCAAATCTATCGCGATATTTTTGGTACGCACTATCCCGCGATGGCGCTGGTGCAGGTCGTACGCCTCGTCGAAAAGGCGGCGCGGGTCGAGGTCGAGGCGACAGCGGTGGTTCCGCGTTGAGTGACCCCGCTGTATGGCGGTGTCGCGCAACGGACTTCAGCCGAGTTCAGCCCTTCGTCGGTCCCGAGATCTTCTGGGCGACCGATGTTCCGTGCGTCCTAAGCTTTCCCAACATTTGACGATTTAGGCTACGCGAGAAGCGACCGCGTTTTACGCCGTGGTTTGCGGCTGGATGCTGCCGGCCTTCGCTCAGTCGTTAGTGTCGCCACGCCTGCGACAACCACCGGTACACGGTCATCTTCCCCCTCGCGAATTCGAAATCGCCCCTCAAACAGGGCGAGAGAGCGTCTTGCTGGCGTAAACAGTTCTGTAAAAAGAAATGTCGAGTAAAATGTTGACAAGATAGGAGAGGCGGGTAGGTTTGGCCTGTGAAAACGATAAAAAAGCGTGATCAAAAGGGGAGGATGCGGATGTCCGAGGTGCTCGACGCACTTCGGGAGCGCATTAGCCGTCATGAACTGCCGCCCGGCAGCAAGCTGCTCGAAACCGAGCTGAGCGCTGAATTCGGCGTGTCCCGGGCGTGCATCCGCGACGTGTTCGGCGTGCTTTCCCAGCGTGGACTGATCCGCCGAATTCCCCAGCGCGGCGCCGTGGTTGAACGGCTGGATCTTTCCCAGGTTTTCGAAGTCTACGAAGTCCGCGAGGCGCTCGAGGGGCTGTGCGCCAGGCTTGCGACTATCAAGATGCCGCCGGAAAGCTGGCAGGATCTCGTTGATCTCTTCGGCAAGCCGATCGAGGACGACATCGAGCGGGGCGACCTTGAAGGCTACATCGCCAAGCTGGAAGTGTTGCGCCGCAGGACCATCGAAGGCGCGCACAACCCGGTGCTGGCCGACATGCTCGACAATATCCAGGACCGCACCCGCGCCATCATCCGCCGCATCATCGTGCTGCCCGGCCGCGCCATGGTCGGGCTCGGCGAACATCGCAAGGTGCTCGAGGCCATGAGGCGAGGCGATCCGGACGCCGCCGAGGCTGCCAAACGCGCCAACATACGAAGCGGTGCGACCTATCTCAAACGCTATGAATCCTTTGTGTTGTGAGTGATGAAATGAAGGATGACAGCTTGAGCAACGGCCCTCTTACCGGCATACGCGTGCTCGAGCTCGGCTCGACCGTCGCCGGGCCGTTCTGCGGGCGATTGCTGGCCGACTTCGGCGCCGAGGTCATCAAGATCGAGGCCGCAGAAGGCGATACGGTCCGCTCCATGGGTAAGCGCCTCAACGGCCGCTCGCTGTATGCGGCCAGCATTTTCCGCAACAAGAAGCTGATCTCGGTCGATCTCAGGCTGCCCGCGGGACAGGAGATCGTACGTAAGCTGGTGCGTTCCTGTGACGTGGTGGTCGAAAACTTCCGTCCCGGTGCGCTGGAGCGATGGAATATCGGTTACGACGAGCTGTCGCGGATCAATCCGAAGCTGATCATGGTTCGCATCAGCGGTTTTGGGCAGACCGGTCCCTATTCCGGGCGTCCCGGCTTCGGCGTCATCGGCGAAGCCTTGAGCGGGCTGCGTCACATCACCGGCGATCCGGACCGTCCGCCCGCGCGTGTCGCGGTTTCGTTGACCGATTACATCACTGGTCTCTACGGCGCGTTCGGCGCGGTGATGGCGGTCCTCGTGCAGCGCCAGACCGGCCGCGGCCAATACGTCGACACCGCGCTTTACGAAGCTGCGTTCTCGTTCATGGAGCCGCACATTTCGGCCTACGACAAGCTCGGCTATGTCGCCGGCCGTGCCGGTTCGCGCCTGCCGGACAACGTTCCGAACAACCTCTATCGAACCCGCGACAAGGGGTTCATCCATATCGCTGCGGTCGGTGATCCCGTATTCCGCCGTTTTGCAGCCGTCATGCAGCGTGATGATCTGGCGGATGACGTGCGCTTCCGCACTGGCCTCGATCGTGCCGCCAACGCCGACGAACTGGACGCCATCATCGCTGAATGGACAGAAGCGCGCGACCTCGAGACGCTCGAAGAGCTCTTGCACAATTCGAGCGTGCCGGCGTCCCGCATCTATACGATGGCGGATATTTTCCGCGATGCGCATTTCGCCGCGCGCGGCGCGATCGTTGACGCGCCCGATCCGGAGCTTGGCTCGATCAAGATGGCAAACGTCGTGCCGCGGCTGTCGGAAACGCCCGGCCGCGTGCGCCGCGCCGGCGGCGGCGTGGTTGGCGCCGACACCCAGGATGTTTTGCAACGCGTGGCCGGATTGAGCGCCGCCGAAATCGACAGTCTGGCTACTGCAGGCGTTATCGCCTGCGCGTCACGTGAGATTCAATAATGACCGCTCAAGGCAATCCCTCCGCTATTCAAGAAAATATCGATGACCTTGGTCACCGGCGCAGCGCTGCGCTCCAGATGGGCGGCGAGGCGAAACTCGCAAAACGGCGCGAACAGGGCGTCCTCGACGCCCGCCAGCGGATCGAGCACCTGCTCGATCCCAATAGCTTCAACGAAATCGGGCTGCTCAGTACGTCTGTGATGCCGCAGGACCGGGCCCGCACGCCCGCCGATGGCAAGATTGCAGGATACGGGCGGATCGACAAGCGCGAGGTTGCCGTCGTCTCCAACGACTTCACCGTGAAGGGAGCATCGAGCAGCGCGACCAACGGCAAGAAGATCGGCCATATCAAGCGCGTCGCAACGCAGCGCGGGATACCGATCGTATTCCTTGGAGAATCGTCAGGCGCGCGGATGCCCGACACGATGGGCGCGCGGGGCATGGGCACCATGCTGGGCAACGATCCCAGCCAGTACCTGCGGACGCGAGAGACACCGTGGACCGCCGCCGTTCTTGGTGACTGCTACGGGTCGTCGACCTGGTACACCTGCTGTTCGGATTTTGCGGTGATGCGCAAGGGCGCTGTGATGGCGGTCTCAAGCCCGGGGCTGGTCGAGCAGGCGCTGAGCGAAACCGTGGACCCGCAGACGCTCGGCGGATGGAAACTTCATGCCGAGACCACCGGCCTCATCGACCGCTTTGTCGATACCGACGAGGAAGCGTTGGCCGCGATCCGCCGCTTTCTTTCTTATATGCCAAGCCACCACGCCGAAGCGCCACCGCGCGTAGCGGTGCCGGCCGGTTCAGGCGCGAACGCGGACCAACTCGCAAAACTGATCCCGGCGCGACGCACCCAGGTCTACGACGTCCGCAAGATCGTTGCTGCATTGGCCGATCGCGACAGCGTGTTCGAACTGAAGCCGCAATTTGGCAAAGTGGCGATGACGGCGCTGGCGCGACTCGATGGCCGCACCGTCGGGATTGTCGCCAACAATCCGATGTTCAAGGGCGGGGCGCTCGACACCGACGCTTGCGACAAGATCACGAGCTTTCTGGTGCTGTGCGATAGCTTCAACATCCCGCTGGTTCTTCTGGTCGATACGCCAGGCTTCAGCATCGGGCCCGAAGCCGAGCGCCGGCGGGCGCCCGGCAAGATCATGAACTTCATGAACGCGCTGTCGCTTTGCACGGTGCCGAAACTTTCCGTCATCCTGCGCAAGAGCTACGGACAGGCCTATCTGAACATGGGCGGCGGCCGCAACTCGGACGAGGTGGCGGCCTGGCCGGGCGCCGAGATCAGTTTCATGGATCCGAATTTTGCGGTGCGGATCGTACACGGACATGAACCGAATACGCCTGAATTCGCCGAGGCGTTGCGGGACATGGAACGCGATAACTCCGTCTACGGGATCGCGGAAATCTTTGGCATACAGGCGGTGATCCGGCCGGAGGAGACGCGCGACCATCTGATCCGCCTGCTCGAAACCCACCAGCTTCGCCGCACCAACGGCGTCGGCGAGCATCTGATGCGCGCCTGGCCGACGAGTTACTGATATGTTCAACAAAGTCCTCGTTGCCAATCGTGGGGCGGTTGCGGCACGGGTGCTGCGTTGCCTGAACTCGATGAACGTCGCCTCCGTCGCCGTCTATTCCGACGCGGATGCCGGCGCGCCCTACCTGCAGCTTGCGACCGAGACGGTTCGCATCGGCGAGGGGCCTGCGCAGCGCAGCTACCTCGATCAGAGTGCGATCCTGAGCGCGGCGCGCACCACCGGCGCTGATGGTGTGCATCCCGGCTACGGCTTCCTGTCTGAAAATTCTACCTTTGCGCAGGCGGTCAGCGACGCCGGGATCACCTTTATCGGGCCGTCGCCGCGCTGGATCGAGGCCATGGGCCACAAGGCGCGTGCGCGGGAATTGGCCGCGGAGAGTGGCCTTCCGGTTTGCCGGGGCAGCGGCGTGCTGAATGGAAACACTGATCCCATCGAGACCGCGAGAAACATCGGGTTTCCGATCATGGTCAAGCCCGCCGGCGGCGGGGGCGGCATCGGCATGTTGCCGGTCCGCAACGAAGGCGAACTGGCTCCTGCAATCGAGAAGGCCAGTTCGCTCGCGATGCGAGGTTTTGGAAATGGCGATGTCTATCTTGAGCGCCTTCTCGAGCGGCCGCGTCATATCGAGTTTCAGGTGCTCGGCGACCGCCATGGCGGCCTGCGGCACATCTTTGAGCGCGACTGCTCGGTGCAGCGGCGCAACCAGAAAGTCATCGAGGAATCTCCGGCGCCGTTTCTGCCGCGCGCGATGCTCGGCGAACTGGCGGATCGGGTCGCCACCAGCCTGCGGACGCTCGGCTATGACAGCATCGGCACCGTCGAGATGCTGATGGGCTTGGATGGCACGTTCACCTTCCTGGAAATGAATACGCGGCTTCAGGTTGAACACGGCGTGACCGAGCAAGTGTGCGGCATCGACCTGGTCGCTGCGCAGATCCGTTCCGCCGCCGGCGAGAAGATCGCCGCGATCCTGCCGGACGAGATCGTCATGCGTGGTCATGCCATCGAAGCCCGGATCTGCGCCGAAGATCCGGTGAAATTCTTCCCGTCAAGCGGTCGCCTTGATACGTTCCGTTTTCCGGACGGGCCGGGCATCCGGGTTGAAACCGGCTACGGCGAAGGCCGCACCGTTACCCCGTTCTACGACTCGCTGCTGGCGAAACTGATTGTGCACGCACCGACGCGTGCGTCAGCTATTGACGGCCTTATCGTCGCGCTCGAGAGCACAGAGATCGCAGGCGTCAAAACCAACATTCCCGCGATACTGAGGCTGCTGCGGGCTCCATCATTCCAGGACGGCCCCTTCGACACCGGGCTCGTCGCAGACACCATCAGATAATGGGGACATCACGTTATGGGTAAGCTGGAAGCAAAGTCAGAAGTGAGCGGATCGGTCTGGAAGATCGAGGTCACGGCCGGGCAAAGCGTCGAGGAGGGCGACGTGCTTGTCCTGATCGAGTCCATGAAGATGGAAATTCCAGTGGTTGCCGAAGCCGCCGGAAAGGTTGCCTCGATCCTCGTTGCCGAGAGCGATGCGATCGTCGAGGGGCAAGCGGTCGTGATCCTGGACATATGAGGCTGTCATGAGTTGGGAAGCCGAAGCTCAAGAGATCGCGCGGCGCCGCGCCTTTGCCAACCAGCTCGGTGGTCCCGACATGGTCGCCCGGCAGCACGACGCCGGCCGGCTCACGATACGCGAACGCGTCGCGGGCCTTGTCGACCACGATTCCTTTCAGGAAGTCGGGCGGCTGACCGGCAGCGCGAAGTATGCCGACGGGGTGCTGCAATCGGTGACCCCCGCGCCCTATGTGATGGGACTTGCGAAGATCGATGGACGCGATGTCGCGATCGGCGGCGAGGATTTTACGGTGCGCGGCGGCACCAGTTGGGGCAGCTCGCGGCGAAAGGGCGGGCAGGGTGGCTTCGTCGAGGATATCGCCCACAATTATCGGATACCCTTGGTCAACCTGATCGACGGGGCAGGCGGCAGCGTGACCTCGGCCGAGCGCCGCGGCTATTCGGTCCTTCCCGGCGTGCACGGTTTCGAGCAATCGGTACGGCTGCTCGGCGAAGTCCCGGTGGTGAGTGCGGTGATGGGCACGGCGGCGGGCGGACCGGCGGGACGCGCGATCCTGTCGCATTTCAGCGTGATGGTGAAGGAGACCAGCCAGATCTTCGCGGCCGGACCGCCGGTGGTGCGGCGTTCGCTCGGACAGAACATCACGAAGGAAGAACTCGGCGGATCCAAGGTCGCCGTCGATGCCGCTGGGACGATCGATAATGTCGCGGAGACGGAACAGGCTGCATTTGACCAGATTCGCCGCTTCCTGAGCTACATGCCGCAGAATGTTTGGGAACTTTCGCCCATGACAGCGTGCGAAGATCCGGCGGACCGCGCGGCGGAGGAGCTGCTTTCGATCGTGCCGAAAGACCGCCGCAAGCCTTACAACATGCGAAAGCTGATGGGCCTTGTGGCCGATAAAGGATCGCTGTTCGAAATCCAGCCGAGCTTCGGCCGCGCCGTGATCACATCATTCGGCCGCATGGATGGACAGGTGGTCGGCTTCATTGCCAACAATCCGATGATCTATGGCGGCGCCATGGACGGCGCAGCGGCGCGCAAGCAAATCCATTTTCTCGATCTCTGCGATTGCTTTCACATTCCGATCGTCTTTCTGGTCGACGTTCCCGGCTTCATGGTCGGCCTGCAGGCTGAGCAGGCGGCGACGCTGAGGGAAGGCATGCGATGCGTTCACGCCGCGATGCAGGCTACCGTTCCGATTCTCACCGTGATCATTCGCAAGTGTTACGGCATGGCTGGCATGGCGACCTGTGACAAGAACGGCCTCGACCTCAAGATTGCATGGCCTTCGGCGGAATGGGGTTCGCTTCCGATCGAAGGCGGCGTTGCAGCCGCGTTCCGGCGTGAGATCGAGAAGGCCGACGATCCGGCGGCCCGCGAAAAGGAGCTGGAGGCGGAACTGCGCACCTTTGCCTCGCCATTTCGGACCGCAGAAGCCTTCGCTATCGAGGATATCATCGATCCGCGTGAGACCCGAGCATATCTCTGCCGGTTCTTGAATGCCGCACGAGGTCGACTAGCAACCAGTCTCGGGCCAAAACCAAAATACGGCGTACGCCCATAAGGGCGACGAAAGGGAGGGAGAGGAAAATGAAGAGGTGGCAATTCGCGATCGCGTGGGCGCTTGCGTCCGCGGTGACGGTGCTTTCAACAAGCGTCCAGGCACAGGAACCCAAACTTCAAAAAGTTCGCTTCGGGATTCTCACGACAGCATCGCAGGCCGCGTTCACGGTCGGCGTGCAGGCAGGAATTTTCCGCAAATATGGTTTCGACGTTGAAATCGTTCCGCTTGCGACCGGTGCGCAGGCCAACCAGGCGCTCGCGGCCAATCAGGTCGATTGGTCCGGCGGCGGCATTGAATCGACTGTCGTCGCGTGGGCGACCGGACTGCCGTTCAAGGCCTACGCGATGTACGCAAAGGGCGGCGATTCCTACGGCATCCTGGTCCGCAAGGATGCCAACATCGCTAAGCCGGAAGATCTGCGCGGCAAGAAGGTCGCCGTGCCGCAAGGCACCGCGCCGGCACAAGGGTTGAGCCAGGTGATCCGCAGGGCAGGGCTGCCGGCCGACTCCGTGAAACGGGTCAACGCGACCTACGGCAACATGGGCCAGATGCTGGTCCAGGGATCCGTCGATGCGATGGTTGGGCTTGAACCGTTCCTGACGCTGACGGAAAACGTGATGGAGGGGAAAGCTTCCATGCTCATGCGGCTCGGGGATTATGTCCAGGGCGGCGGATTTTTCCTGATCACGGATAGCTGGGCCAAGGCGAATCCCGATCGGGTTCCCGACGTGGTGCGGGCGCTCTGGGAATCCCAGCAATGGCTACGCAATCACCACACCGAAGCGACCGAAATTGAGGCCACTTTCCTCAAGGTCAAGCCGGGCGATATCGCCGCCGCATTCAAATGGCTGAAGTACGATCCGCTGGTCGATGAATTCACCAGGCAGTCGATCAAGACGACGTCCGACTATCTGGCCGGCGAAGGCCTGATCCCGAAGCCGATCGACGCAGAGCAGAACCTCAAGGAACTCGACAAGGTCACCGCCGACCTGAAAACCAAAGCGGCGAGTTTGCTCGAATGAGTGGTGCCATCGAAATATTGTCGGCTCGCAATATCAGCAAGTCGCATCCGGATCCCAACACCGGCGGCGAGACCGAGGCGCTTCATGAGGTGTCGATCACCGTCAACCATCATGAATTCGTCTCGGTGATCGGACCGTCGGGTTGCGGCAAATCCACCTTGCTGCGGATCGTCGCCGGACTCGACCAGCCGAGTTCGGGCGAGATCAACGTGGCGGGAAAGCGCGTCACACGTCCGGGAGCCGATCGCGGCATGGTATTTCAGGAATACGCACTGTTTCCCTGGAAAACCACGCAGGCGAATGTGGAGTTCGGCCTGTTGCTCAAGGGCGTGAAAAAAGACGAGCGAGCGAAGATCGCGCAACGCTTCATCGAACTCGTCGGCCTCAAGGGCAGCGAACAGAAATATCCGCATCACCTCTCCGGCGGCATGCGCCAGCGTGCTGCGGTTGCCCGTGCTCTGGCGAACAATCCAAAAATTCTTCTGATGGACGAGCCGTTTGCCGCCGTCGACGCGATGACGCGGCAACGCCTGCAGGAGGAATTGACGGCAATCTCAGCGATCGAACGCACCACCGTGTTGTTCGTGACCCATGCGATCGAAGAGGCGGTCTTTCTGTCGGATCGGGTTGTCGTGCTGGCGGGACGGCCGGGCCGGGTCATCACCGACATGAAGATCGAACTCGACCGACCTCGCCGGTGGGACCAACTCGCCCGCGAGCGGCGCTTCAACGACTATTGCGAGAAATTGACCGGTCTCCTCTATGGCACGAAAATCCCCGCGGAGGCCGAGATATGACGGCTCTGGCATCCTCGCGGCAATTCCTGAAAGCCTCGTGGCCGGCATGGATCATCAAGGAGATCATGCCGTTTGCGGTCGGCATTCTGGTCTGGCAGGCGTTGTCTTCGCTCAACATCTGGCCCAGCGTACTGTTTCCGTCGCCCGCCCAGGTGTTCTGGACTTTCGTGAGCGATATCCAATCGGGTGTGCTGCTGCGGAGCCTCGGCGTCAGCTTGATCAGCCTGGGCTGGGGATTTCTCGTCGGCGCCGCAATCGCGCTGCCGCTCGGCTACCTGATGGGGCTCAACGCCGCGAGCCGGGATTTCTTCGACCCACTGGTCAATTTGCTTCAGGCGATTCCTGGCCTCGCGTGGATTCCGTTTGCGATCCTCTGGTTCGGCCTCGGCCAGGGCGCGGTCACCTTTATCATTGTGATGTCGGTATTCTTTCCGGTCCTTTATAATCTGCTGACCGGGATCCGGGTGATCCAGCCGGTGCTGGTCGAGGCCTCTCAGACCCTGGGCGCGGGTCGCCTCGCCATCATCCGGCACGTGATTTTTCCGGCGACCCTTCCGAACCTGATGACGGGCATCCGGCTCGGGATTGCGTTCGGCTTTCGCTCGCTGGTCGGCGGCGAGATGATCGCCAGTACCGATGGCATCGGCTATCAAATCTTCAATGCCCAGCAATATTTCCAATCCGCGCGCATTGTCGTGGGTATGCTGAGCATCGGCATCGTCTGGCTGATGCTCGACCGGCTGATCCTGCGGCCGATCGAGCGGCGCACCACGATGCGATGGGGCCTTCTCAGGGAGGGAATTGAGAACACTTGACGGCGGGAACGCGTCCGGCGATGCCAAAAAGGGGCGGGTGTCAAATCATCCCCAAACGCCGGCAAACGTAGAATAATGCAGCCGTCGCCCGCTAAACATCGAAAATTCCAACCATTGTTTTAGCGGCGTTTCTGGCGACATCTATCGGGTTATGAGCGATGTCGGAGCCAGTCTGTTGGGTGAGAAATTCGATCCGTATGGGGAGGTCCTTCCCGGCGGAACAGACGATGGCGTGGATTCTTCAGGGATGGCATCTGCCCGTCTGGCCCGCGCCGGTCAGATCGCATTCTGGGTCATTGTCGCAGCCGTCGTTCTTGCCCGCATGACCTATTTTCCGGCAGGCTCATATTTCTGATTCCGTCGGTCCCCCCGGGGACCTGATCGACAGCCGCTTAGCCCGCCTTCTCATCCGGAAAACGCTGGCGGTCGAACAGCATCTTTTCGAAGACCTGGGCGGCCGGCATCGCCATTCGGCCAGGCAACCTGAGCTGCCACAAGGTGCGTTCGATAACGACGCCATGCATGGGGATGGTCTTCAGCCGCCCCAACTGGATCTGGTCCTTGATCGACGCGACGGAGATGATGGACACGCCGAGACCTGCCGCGACTGCCTGCTTGATGGCTGCGGTGCTGCCGATTTCCAGGGTTCGGGCCGGTTCGATGCCATGCTGTAACAGCGCCTGGGTCACGACCTCCCGGGAACCGGAGCCCGGCTCGCGTACGATCAAGATTTCATTTTCCAGTCGCTTCGGGTCGATCGGTCCGCTCGCCATCGCAAATGCATGATCGGGTGCAGCGATAAGCTGCATGATGTCGGTGCGCCATGGCTGCGCAATCAGGTTTCGATCTTCGACCGGACCTTCCACCAGCCCGATATCGATCTCCTGGCTGGCCATCTGTTCGGCGATGTCACGCGTGTTGGCGCTGACGAGATGGAGATCGATGCCCGGGTGAGCACGATGAAACGCGCCCAGATAGTTGGCGATCATATAAGTCGCAATCGTCGTGCTGGCCCCGATCCGGAGCGACCCGTTGTGCAGGCCGCGCAAGGCCGAGAGCTCTTCCTCGGCGGCACGTTCTGCAGCAAAAAGTGTTTCAGCATGTTGCGACAGGGCCAAACCTTCCGAGGTCGGCACGACGCCCTTTGGCGAGCGATTGAGCAGACGGCAACCGACCTGAAGCTCGAAATCCCGTACCCCCTTCGAAATCGCGGGTTGGCTGACGCCCAGAATTTCGGCCGCCCGCGAAAAACTCCCACTCCGGACCACGGTGAAGAACATCCGAAGCAGGTGGAGGTTGAGAGACATAACTTCTCCCTATTGGGCTATTGAGAAACGATATTTCCATTTCTCGTGCTGTAGCGCATAATTTCTCTCCGCTGAAGGAAATTGCGTGCCGGACAAGGTCGATTCGTCAAACAGGCTGGGCCTCGATGTGAAGGCTCCTGGAAAGGTCGCCCAGCTTGCTCCGGGCATCGCGCTTTGCGTTGCCGTGACGGGGGCTGCGGTTGCATTGCAGGCTGCCGAAGAGGCGAGCCTCGACCATCCCTATGTTGAAGCGATCGTCATCGCGATCCTGCTTGGAACCGCGGTACGCACCATTTGGGAGCCCGGCGCCCGCTTTCGTGCCGGAATAGCATTCAGCGCGAAGCAAATGCTGGAATTCGCCATAGCGTTGCTGGGGGCTTCGATCACCTTCAAGGCGATCGCTGCGTCAGGTCTGACGCTGCTTGTCGCCGTCGTCGCCGCTGTCGTCCTGACGCTGGGGGCGAGCTTTGCGATCAGTCGGTCTCTCGGTTTGTCCACCCGCCTTTCCATTCTGATCGCCTGCGGCAACTCGATATGCGGCAACTCCGCTATCGCCGCCGTTGCGCCGCTCATCGGTGCCAGCACCGACGAGGTGGCATCCTCGATTTCGTTCACGGCGGTTCTGGGCGTCATCGTGGTTTTGGGCTTGCCGCTGCTGATCCCGCTGTTGCAACTTTCCGAAATGCAATATGGAATCCTGGCCGGCATGACGGTCTATGCGGTTCCGCAGGTGCTTGCCGCGACTGTACCCGCCGGTCTCATCAGTACGCAAATCGGCACGTTGGTGAAACTGGTCAGGGTCATGATGCTGGGCCCGGTCGTTGCCGGCGTCGCTATCGTGGCGCGCGGGCTTCGAAGCGAGCGGGCGTCAGGCATTCAGGCCGGCAGGTTTGCAGTAGTGCCGTGGTTTATCGTGGCCTTCTTCGTCATGGCTGCGTTCCGCTCGTTGTCATTGATTCCCGACAGCGCAATATTTCCGCTGCAGAAGACGGCAAGCGTCCTCACCGTTCTTTCGATGGCCGCGCTCGGTCTCGGCGTCGATCTGCGTGTGATCAGCCGTGTCGGAGGAAAGGTCACTGCGGCCGTGACGCTGTCGCTGCTTTTTCTTTTGGCGATCAGCCTTTGCTTCGTTCGCTACGGCATCCCTGCCTAGCGAGGAGCGCCGCCTGATCGTTCTCGTGCCCCTCGACCTGAGGGCCGGGATGCCACGTAAATCCGGGACCTGCTGAAATGACAACCTTGGTCGGCTCGGAATCCAGTTCGCAATAGCATTAGTAGTTTGCACCACAACCTTGATCTGGTTGAGGCGAGATTTTGCCAAAAAATATGGGAATTCGACCCAATGCAATTCGAAACGCGTTGACATCCGATAATTTAGTAGTAGTAAACAATGCTACCTTATCTGGACCGGAGCCCAAACGATGTCATCTTCGCCCGCCCAAAATCCTTCAGAAGCCCTTAGCGGGTTGACCATGCGATTTGCCGAGCATGTTGCAGGCCTCACCTATGAAGCCATTCCAGCCGAGGTGACGACCAAGGCCAAGCTCATTATCCGCGATGGCGTCGGCAATGAGATCGCGGCTTCGGCTATCAGCGAACCAGCGAACAAGGTCGTCGAGTTGATCAAGGAGTGGGGCGGGGCGCCTCAAAGCACCATCATCGGTCACGGCATGAAAGTGCCTACCCCGAACGCTGCGATGGTCAACGCCATGATGGGCCATGGGATCGAACTCGACGACGCGCATGGCAGCGGTTTGATCAAAGCCGGCTCGGTCCTCGTACCTGCGGCTTTTGCCGTCGCCGAATTGTCCGGGGCTTCGGGCAAGGACGTTGTGGCCGGTATCGTCGCCGGGTACGACATTGCGATCCGCATCGCCAAGGCCATCAACCCCGGTCATCGGCAGCGCGGCTATCACACCACCGGAACCGTTTCCGCGATCGGCGCCGCCGCCATGAGCGCCAAGCTTCTCGGCTGTAACGCCGAGCAGATCGCGTGGTCCATCGGGCTTGCCTGCATGCAATCCGCGGGCATTCAGTCCTATCTCGACGATCCCTGCATGGCCAAGCCGTTCAGTCCGGGCAAGTCGGCCTACAACGGCGTGCTGGCCGCGATCATGGCAAGCCGCGGCTTCAGCGGTCCGAAGAAAGCCCTCGAATCCCGTGAAGGTTTTTTCAATGCGTTCACGGACAGTGTTCGGCTTGACGACCTGAAAGACAATCTCGGCAAGCACTTCGCCATCATGGAAGTCGGCTTCAAGCCGCATGCGGCCTGCCGTTATGCCCATGGACCGATCGATCTCGCGCAGGACGCTTACCGGGAGGATGGCGTCCGGCTCGACAATGTCGACCGCGTCGCCGTGCACATGAGCGAACTGGCCATTCGCCAGGCATCGAAACCGGTCTGTACAAACTTGAATGCGGCGATGGGAAGCACGCAGTTCAGCATCGCGCTGGCGCTCGCTTCCGGCGGGAACGGTCTCAAGGAATATTGGGATGGTTATAAGCAGCCGGCCGTTCATGCCGGGATGAAAAAGGTCGAGCTGCAAAAAGAGCCGGCCTACGGCCTTGGCGGACGTCAGGCGCTCATCGAAATCTTCCTGAAGGACGGGCGGAAAGTTCAGCGCAGTTCGCTTGAACCAAAGGGCGAACCCACCAACGCGCTGAGCGGTGCGGAACTGGAAGCTAAATTCCTGGCCATGACGACGATGGTGATCGATGAAGGCCATGCGCGTCGTATCGGCGATCTCGTGATGTCGCTGGATCGACAGCCCAAGGCCGAAGTGGTTCCGCAGGCAGCAGTGGTGGACAATGGCCCCTCGCTCCGCGCAGCTTGAACGCATCGTTGACGTTGCGCCGCCGCTTGCGCGTCCCGCAGGCGGCGACGAGCAGATCGCGATACCCTGCGCCTTCATGCGCGGCGGATCCAGCCGGGGAGGTTTCTTTCTCGACCGCGATCTGCCCGAGGACAGGGATCAACGACATGCGATGCTGCTGGCGGCCTATGGATCGCCCGATGGCCGTCAGATCGACGGGATCGGCGGCTCGGACCCGTTGACCAGCAAGGCCGCGGTCGTGCGTCGATCGGACAGGACGGACGCCGACGTCGAATATACCTTCTATCAAGTGGGCATCGATCAGCCGGCGGTATCGACCGGTGGAAACTGCGGCAACATGCTGGCGGCGGTCGGTCCGTTCGCGATCCTTCGCGGCCTTGTTCCGGCAACCGAGCCGGAGACCGTAGTACGGATATATACCACCAATACCCGCCAGGTCGTTACGGCGCGAATTCCTGTCCGGCAGGGGCAAGCTTCATGCGAAGGCGATTGCGCCATCGCCGGCGTGCCCGATCCGGGCGCCGCCATCCGGCTCGACTTCGGCGATTGCAGCGGCGCAGTTTCCGGAAAATTGCTGCCGACCGGCGCCGCCCGTGACCGGATCGCAATCGACGGGCGTCAGGTCGAGGTATCACTGATCGATGCGGCGACGCCTTTCGTTTTCGTCAATGCATCTGACATCGGCGGCACCGGCACGGAACTGCCTGATGATCTGCGCAACAACGCCGATCTGATGGGCAGGCTTGAACAGGTACGCGGCTGGGCTACGGTTGCGCTCGGTCTCGTGACGCGGCCGGAACTGGCGCGCGCCGAAAGCCCGAACATTCCACGCGTCATCATGATCGCCAAGCCGACGAAGTATGTGAGCGTGACTGGCCGCGAGATTGCGGAAGCCGATGTCGATATCTGCGTGCGCCAGTTGGCGATGCAGCGTCCTCACAAGGCGCTGGCCGTCACGGGCGCGGTCTGCACAGCCGTCGCCTGTGCCGTGCCGGGGTCGATCGTGGCGGAGGCCGTCGGAAAGCCGCTGCAGGAAGCAAGGCTCGGGCATCCGAGCGGAGTCTTGAGAGTTGCATCGCGCATCCGTACCGGAAATAACGGCGAGACGCTGATCGAAAGCGCGCAGATCGAGCGCACGGCGCGACTCATCATGGACGGCACGTTGTTCGTGCGGCGCCGCAAGATCGAAATGCTGACCGAAATGCTGACGACGTCTTCGGAAAAGTCGACATGAATATGATGGACCCGAAAAGATCGGCCTTCCTGCCTCCGCCGCGGAGTCCCAAACCGCGGAAGCGGGGATTGACCGCCGTCATCGACTACGGGCCGGACGGCTTCGGCTGGACAGGAGAGCGCGGCGTCGCCGATCTGCTCGATTGCGCCGCCGAGTATATCGACTTCGCGAAAATATATGCGATGAACGCGCTACTGTTGCCGAAGCCGGTGGTGCAGCGGATCGTCAAGCTCTACCGTGACGCCGGCGTCAACTGCTATTCCGGTGGCATTCTGTTCGAATATGCCTACCGGCGAAACGAGATCGACCTGTTCGCCGATCACGTCAGGGGCATCGGACTCACTTCACTTGAGATTTCGGAAAATTATGTGTCGCTGAACGATAATGAGCGGCTGTCCTTCATCGATCGCTTCCAGCGGCTCGGCCTTTCCGTGATCTATGAATTCGGTCGCAAAAATCCGGAGCATCCGCTGCGGCTTGCGGACCTCGAAGAACTCGTGATGTCGATGGCCAATCGTGGCGTCGACCATATCATTGTGGAACAATCCGAAATCGACATGGCCGCGAGCCATGCTCCGGAGCAGTTGAAGGCGTTGGCGTCGGCACCCTGGTTCGAGCGCATCCTGGTCGAGGCCGATCCTTACCGCTTTCCCAAGCAGCATGTAGGCCTGCTGAAAGATTTCGGAATTGATGCCAATCTTGCAAACATCGCTCCGGGACAGGCGCTACGTCTGGAAGGCCTGCGCCGCGGGATCGGACGCGCAGTGGATTATTCGCTGCTGGCAGAGACGGGAGTGCTGTCTTGATCGAGAATCACCAAACAAGCATCGGCGAGTTGATGCCGGACCTGCTTGCGCTGGGGTTTAGCGAATACGAGGCGCGTGCATATTTCGCGCTCTATCAGCTTCAGCCGGCGACCGCGTACGAGGTGAGCAAGCTCGCCGGGTTGCCCAAGGCCAATGCCTACACCGTCCTTGAAAGCCTCAGCAAGAAAGAGGCGGCCCAGCCGATTTCCGAAAATCCGGTTCGCTACGTGGCGGTGGCGCCGAGCGTCCTGTTCGAGCGCATCGCGGCGGCCACCAGCAAACGCTGCGCGAAGCTGATCGAAACCATCCCGACCGTCGCTCAGTCGAGCGATCGTGGATACGTCTGGTCGGTCACCGGCGATGATGCGGTCAACGCCAAGATCGAAGCCATGATCGATGGCGCGACCTCGCATATCTGGATCAAGACCGCGGAAAGCATTCTGCTCCCGCATCGCAAGGCGTTGAAGCGGGCGGCGGAACGCGGTGTCGCGATTCTCATCATTCTGTTCGGAACCCAACCTGAAAAATTTCAGTTCGGCGACAAGTCGCGGACCTACCTGCATGAAGGCAACGGCATCCCGGTCGGAATCGCGCCGCATCTGGTGACCATCACGGTCGACTTTGAAGAAGCGCTGGTAGCCGAAATTCGGGCCCAGGCGCGCGGCTCCTATACGCGAAACCGGCCGATCGTGAACCTCGCCGAATCGCTGCTGCGTCACGAAATCTATTTTGCCGAAATCTTCGAAATGTTCGGACAGCCGATCCAAAAAACATTCGGGCCGGCCATGATCGAATTGCGCCGTAAATATCTGCCGGCGCCCCAAGTGGCGGCACTCGAGCAACTGCTGGGGCTTGCGCCGGATTCGAATCCACAGATCAAGCTTAAGGAAGATACTGCATGAGCGTGCGCGACCTTGATGCCGACGTGATCGTTGTCGGCGCCGGCAATGCCGCGGCCTGCGCCGCGATTGCGGCACGCAATGGTGGCGCAAGCGTGCTCATGCTGGAGGCGGCGCCGCAAAGCGAGCGAGGCGGAAATTCAACCTATACCGCCGGCGCCATGCGCTATGCCTTCAACGGCGTGGAAGATGTGCTCAGCCTGGTACCCGATATCAACGAAGACACGCTCGCGAAGACCGATTTCGGAACCTATACCGAGGAACAATTTTTCGACGACATGTTTCGCGTGACGCAGTTTCGTACCGATCCAGATCTCTGCGAATTGCTGGTGAAGCGCAGCCTCTCGACGATGCAATGGATGCGCAAGCAGGGCGTCCGGTTCCAGACCAGCCACGGACGGCAGGCTTATAACGTCAACGGCCGATTCCAGTTTTGGGGCGGCCTCAGTGTTGAGGTCTGGGGCGGTGGACCTGGTTTGGTCGACATGTTGCTTGCTTCGGCCGAGAAGAAAGGCGTCAAGATCGCTTACGAGACCGCTGCGGTATCCTTGTTGAGGGATAATGACGGCATCCATGGCGTGCGCGTCCGCTGCAACGGCCGAGAGCATGACCTGCATTGCAAGGCCGTGGTGCTGGCATGCGGGGGATTTGAATCGAACGCCGAGATGCGTGCGAGGTATCTTGGACCTAACTGGGATCTGGCCAAGGTCCGCGGTACCCGGTTCAACACCGGCGCGGGAATTACGATGGCGCTGTCGGCAGGCGCTATGCCGTTTGGCCACTGGTCGGGGGCACATGCCGTCGGATGGGATCAAAACGCGCCCGCGTTCGGCGATCTGGCGGTCGGCGACGCATTTCAGAAGCACAGCTATCCGTTCGGCATCATGATCAACGCCCGCGGCGAACGATTTGTCGACGAGGGGGCAGATTTCCGAAATTATACCTATGCGAAGTACGGGCGGGAGGTTCTCGCGCAACCCGGACAATTCGCCTGGCAGGTATTCGATGCGAAGGTCCAGCATCTGCTGCGCGACGAATATCGTATTCGGCAGATCACGAAAGTTTCGTCCGATACCCTGGAAGGTCTCGCCGAGAAGATGGAAGGCGTTGACGCGGCCGGGTTCCTCAAGACCGTGGCGCAGTTCAACGCGGCCGTACGCCAGGACGTTGCCTTCAATCCCAATGTGAAGGACGGTCGTGCCGCGGAGACGATCGTTCCGCGCAAATCGAACTGGGCCAACACGATCGACACCGGACCCTACGAAGCTTACGCCGTGACATGCGGGGTGACGTTCACCTTTGGCGGGCTCAAGGTTGGTCAGGACGCACAGGTCCAGGACCAGGCAGGGCGGCCGATCCCCGGTCTGTTCGCAGCCGGCGAACTCGTCGGCGGTCTGTTTTACCACAACTATCCCGGCGGCACCGGCCTTACCTCCGGCGCCGTGTTCGGAAAAATCGCGGGCGAAAACGCTGCGATTGAAGCCATCGCTAACAAGAGCCGTTCAGCGGCCTGATATCTATCCGTTTGTAGAGGAGCGCGGCATGTATCCAAGATTCGTTCAGGCGACAATATTGACTATTTCGGCAATCTTCGCGGGCTACCTGCTGACGGCGCCGGCCGCGGTTTCGAAAGACGCCGTGGCGATCAAGGTCGGCATTCAGGCCGTGCCGCCCGACGAGGTCTATGCCGCCAAGGATTGGGGTGCGCGATACGGCTTGAAAGTCGATCTCGGTTCCTACAACTCAGGAGGTGATCTCCTTCAGGCGTTCGTTGCGGGCCGCATCGACATCGGCAACGGTGGCTCGGGACGGCTCGTGACGATGGCCGCGCAGCAACCGGACGCGTTCTTCATCGTCGCGGCAAATCAGTATGGCGGAGACCGCTACGGCGTCATGGTCGCCAAGAACTCGCCGGTCAATTCCGTCCAGGAACTGAAGGGAAAGAAGCTGGGTGTTGTGGCCGGCTCCGGGACCTACAGCACGTTCCGCGTCTACCTTGATCGTAACGGGATGAAGGAAAGCGATTTTCAGATCGTGAACATGAAGGTTCAGGATTTGCGCGCCGCCGTCCAGCAGGGAATTATCGATGGCGCCGTGGCGTGGGAGCCTCACGTGGCGATCGCCGAAACCATGGGAGGCGTGAAGCGAATCCAGTCCATGGCCGGTGTCAACGAAAGCCCGAACTTCGTTCTCGTCAGCCGGAAATTTGCCGAGCAGAACCCGGATGCCGTGGCCCGCTATATCGCCACCTTGATCGACCTTGGCGATTTGATTCGGACCAAGCCGGACGAGGCCGCCAAGCTGGCGGCCGGTGAGATCAGCAAGAAGGGAGTCCAGATCGACCCCAAGGCTCTCGAACTGGCTCTGACCCGCATCAAGATGGATCCGAAGGTTACCGACGCTCTGATCAACGAGTTGGTGCCTGTTGCGGAATCCATGAAGGCCGCCGGCAAGATCGGCAACGTTCCGGATTTCAAGAAGCTGGTGCGGACGACCTATTACGACCAGGCGGTGAAACTCAGCCAGTCCACGAATTAGGATATTCGGATGTCGCAAGCCATCCCCGCCACTGCTGGCCGCGGCGCCAGTCGATATTCCGGCTGGTATCGTGGCGTTGTCGCGTTCGGCGCATTCTTGTTGCCGATCCTTGGCCTGTTGGCGGTTTGGGAGATTGCGGTTCGCTCGGGCCTGGCGGATTCGACCATCCTGCCGGCGCCGACAATGATCGTCGCGCGCGGCTGGACTTTATTGGATGCGTCGGATCCCGGGCAAAGTATTTTGCTTGTCCACATCGCTGTCAGCCTTTGGCGCGCGCTTGCGTCCTTTGTGCTGGCCTGCATCGTTGCGATACCGCTGGGATTCCTGCTCGGTCTCAGCCCGAAGGCCTATCGCGCGATGTCGCCGCTGCTCAGTCTGCTGTTGCCGTTGCCGGCCGTGGCATGGACGCCCATTTTCCTTGTTTCATTCGGCCAGGGCGATCTGACGATTATCGCCGTATGTTTTCTCGGCGCATTCTTCCCGGTTCTCTACAGCACGATCCAGGGGGTGAGAGGCATTAGCCGCCATTCCTTGTGGGTCGTCCGCAGCATGGGAGCAAGTCCAGCCGACATCTTTCGCCGCGTGTTGTTGCCGGGCGCCCTTCCGGCACTGATATCCGGGCTCAAGCTCGGCATGGCGCATTCCTGGCGTACCTTGGTTGCGGCGGAGATGCTGGCGGCGCTTGGTCATGGCCTCGGCTACATGATCTTCGCGGCGCGGTCCTACATGGATGTCTCCACCATGTTTGTTGGAATCGTTTGTCTCGCCGTCATTGGCATGTTGATCGAGCACGCCGTTTTTGGACCGCTGGAAGCGTTGACCGTCCGGCGCTGGCACAGTACCGGCAAGGTAAGCACGCGATGAGCAGTGAAACTATCGGTATTGAGGGACAGAAGACGCTGAGCGGATTGCTGGATGCCGCTGCCGCTTTTGCCTGGCGATTCGGGGCGATCATCATTCCGCTTGTCGCCTGGGAAGTTGCAGCCCGGTTCGGCTGGATCAACACCTTCCTGTTTCCCGCACCTTCGCATATTCTGTCGACGCTCTGGACTCAGTCGGGGCCGCAGGGCAATCCGCCCTGGGCAATTCCGATGCATGTGGCGAGGAGCCTGTTGAGGCTTCTGTCGGGTCTCGCACTGGCCGTCGTCGTCGGCACAGTTCTCGGTGTTGCGATCGGCATGACCAAATGGGCGCGGGCGATCTTTACGCCGTTGATCAGTGCGCTGATGCCGGTTCCCACCCTGGCATGGACACCAATTCTGTTGCTGGCGATTGGAATCGACGACCGCACCACGATCCTGGTGGTCTTCCTCGCAGCGGTGTTCGAGGTAGTCTACACGATCGTTGCGGGCATCGAGATGATGAACGTCAAGCTATTCTGGGTGGCCCGTTCGATGGGCGCCACGCGGCTTCAGGTTTTTGTCCGGGTCATTATTCCGGGTATTCTTCCCTACCTGATAACGGGAACCCGCCTCGGCACCGGCTACGCCTGGCGTGCGCTGATCGCGGCCGAAATGCTGGCGGCAAGTTCGTTCGGGCTGGGGTTCATGATCTACGATGCATCCGAATATATGAGCATGGACGTCATTTACGGTGGCGTCCTGCTGATTGCGGTGCTCGGCTATATTCTCGAGAACACGCTGATCGGCAAGCTTGAAGCCGCAACAATCGACAAATGGGGGATTCAGAGTGAGCGCTGATTTAGCACAAATCTATTCGCTTCGCGCGACCGCCCCTACCAAGCCCAAGATCGTCGCCAAGGGGATTCAGAAGTATTTCGGCAACGTCCTAGCGATGAAGGACATCTCTTGCACTATCCACGAGCGCGAGTTCGTTGCGATCATCGGGCCTAGCGGCTGTGGTAAATCAACCTTCCTGTACCTTATAGCTGGGTTCGAGAAGCCGTCGGGAGGCGATCTGTCGATCAACGGCCAGCCGGTCGGTGGTCCCGGCCCCGACCGCGGGGTGGTCTTTCAGGAGTTCGTTTTATTTCCATGGCTGACCGTGCTGCGAAATATCACCCTTGGTCTCGACATCAAAGGGGTGAGCCGTGCCGAGGCCGAAGAGCGTGCGCGCAAGTGGATCCGCCTCACGGGGCTTTCCGGATTTGAAGACGCCTACCCATCGACGCTATCCGGCGGCATGAAGCAGCGCGTCGCGATCGCACGCGCCTTGACCTACGATCCAGAAGTGTTGCTGCTCGACGAGCCGTTCGGCGCGCTGGATGTCCAGACCAAGAATTACATGATCAGGGACATGCAGGATCTTTGGCTCGAAGCCAATCGAACCATTGTGATGATTACGCATAGTGTAAGCGAAGCGGTGCTGATGGCAGATCGCGTGCTGGTGCTCAGCTCGCGTCCATCCGAGGTAATCGCCGACGTTTCGATCAAATTGCCGCATCCTCGCGAGCAACGCGATCCGGCGTTGCGACGATACGAGGATGAGATCACCGCAATCCTGTCTGCCGAAGTCGACAAGGCCATGAGCCTTGAACGTCAGTCCATCGTTCAACGGAGCTGAGCAACGGACTTATCCAGCACGGCGACGCCACGATAGTGTCGGTCAGCCGCCGGTGACGGCGAGCACGGCTTCCTTGATTTTCGCCATGGCATAATTTCCGACCTGCTCGAGGTCGACGTGCGGCATGTTCGGCATTTCGTCGGCGACCACGAGAGCGTCAACGATTGCCGGACCGTCAACGGCGAATGCATCGCGGATCGCCGCATGCAGGTCGCCGGGCTTGCGGGCGGTAAATCCATAAGCGCCACAGGCGCGCGCCAGCGCCGCGAAGTCGGGATTTGGAAACTCGATGGCTTCGCGGAACGGCACGATACCGACGCTTTCGGCTTCCAGTGTGATCAGGCCGAGCGCCGAGTTGTTGTAGATGATGACCTTGATCGGCAGCCGGTGATGTACTGCGGTCATGAATTCACCCATCAGCATGTTGAAGCCACCGTCGCCCGTAAGCACGATGACCTGGCGCGAACGATCCAGTGCCTGCACGCCGTTGGCGTGGCCGACCCCGGTGCCAACGGCGGCGTTATTGAATGAACCGATAATCCGCTGCGCGCCCGATTGGCGGATCCAGTTGGCGGACCACAGCGTGTTCAGGCCGGTGTCGAGCACGAAGACCGCATCGTGGCGCGCGAGGTCGCTGGCCGTGCGGGCCACCGCCTGCGGGTGAATGCGATCCTTGCTGCGCGCCGGATCGGATTGCTTGGTCAGCATCTCATCCCATTTGTGGCGCTCACGGGTGACCTTGTCCCAGAATTTGGAATCGGCCTTGGCGGCGACCTTGTCGAGCAGCAGTTTGAGAGTCGGCCGAACCGAGCCGGTAACGCCGAGCATGGTCGGTGCGCGCCTTCCCAACACCTGGGCGCGCTCGTCGATCTGGATCACGGTGCCTTTAGTCGGCAGGAAGTTGGAGTAGGGATAGTCGGTGCCGACCATGAGCAGCAGCTCGCAATCCTGTACGGCATTGTAGACGGCCTTGGTCCCGATCATGCCGAGACCGCCCATCCAATGCGGGTCGTCGTAGGCCATCAGTTCCTTGCCGCGCACCGTATGAACCAAGGGCGCCCTTAGCCGATCAGACAATTCGCGCAGCAGATCGGCTGCGCCGCGGCAACCGGCGCCGCACATGATGACGACACTGCCGGCCTTGTCGATCCGTCGCGCGATCTCGGCGACGTCATCTTCGCTCGGGGCAAATTCGCGGCGCGGCCGCAAGGTCGCGACGCTCGACACCGTGCCGTCGGCCTTCGACGACAGCACGTCCTGGGGAAGCGTCAGGTGCGCGACGCCGGGGCCAGCATAGGCGGCGGCGATCGCCTGATGAATGACGCCCGGCGCTTGCGCCGGGGTCGAGATGGTTTCGGTGTAGAGCGATACGTCACGAAACAGCAGATCGGGCTCGGTGGTCTGGATGAAGTCAGTGCCGTGCATCTTGCGCGGCATGTCGCCGGACAGCGCCAGCACAGGCGCGTGGTCACGGCTTGCCTCATAGAGGCCCGCGACCAGATGGCTGCTGCCGGGGCCGGTGGTGCCGGCGCAGACCCCAAGCTGTCCGGTGAGCTTGGCTTGACCGGCGGCAGCGAGCGCCGCGCCTTCCTCATGACGTACGCCGATCCATTCGATCTTGCTCCGCCTTACCGCATCGGCGAACGGATTGAGCGAGTCGCCGATCAATCCGAATATGCATTTGACGCCGACCTGTTCGAGCACGTCTACCAGGATTTCCGAGACCGTCTGTGACATTTTCTGCTCCGATTGTGGTTGCGCGCCCTTTGCTCGGGGAGGCAATTCAACGCGTGCTCACTCCAAAGCAAACTTCAAAACAGGCTGAAAGTCTATTGCGGTTTAGCGCTGGCCACGACTGCGACAGACCGGCGGAACTGCATGCATGCATCGGCGTTAATATTTTCCGTCGTGCCTGACGCTTTGCCTTATGCTGGTTTAGGCTTTGAATATAGAATCGTGCGATTTGAAATTAATCGGTTCTTTTCGAATGATTCGGAATCCGGAGCGCGGGCAGGTTGTCGTCCGCCGGCAGCATAGCCCGCCGGGCAATGCCCATCGAGCTCCAAGGCCACTGTTGGCGATTCGTCCGCGCCGGAAAATCACGTCGGGCTCACCGAACATTGACAGAGCAGCAAGTTTAAGTCCGTCGAAGGCGACATAGATCACGCATCACTACACACCTTGTGCTCGCAGACCCGGGGGAATCTGCGAGATGCCGTTACTTATGGGAGTAAGTGTTATGGATGATCTCACGCGACGTACACTGTTGGCAGCAACAGCCGCAGGCGGATTGCTTACGATGACAAGCGCCGGCGCGCAGACTAACGAGGCAACTCCGCAACCGCAGCGTCCTGGACATGGCGGCACCGATCCCGGTCCGCGAAATCTTGCGCGAGACCGGCAGAATCCCGATCTGCTCGTTCCGCCCTCTACCGACCACGGGACGCTTCCCAACCTGCGTTTCTCGTTTTCGGACGCGCATGTGCGGCAGGAATCCGGTGGCTGGACAAGGCAAGTCACCGCGCGAGAACTTGGCGTCTCCAAGGACATCGCCGGTGTGGACATGCGCTTGAACGCCGGTGGTATTCGCGAACTGCATTGGCACAAGGCCGCCGAATGGGCCTATATGCTTTACGGTACCGCGCGCATCACAGCCGTTGATGCCCAGGGAAACAATTTTGTCGATGACGTCGGCGTTGGCGATCTCTGGTATTTCCCGGCCGGTATCCCGCATTCGATCCAGGGCCTCGGTCCCGATGGCTGCGAGTTTCTCCTTGTATTCGACGACGGTGACTTCGATGAAGACAATACCTTCCTGCTGAGCGATTGGTTCAAGCACACGCCGAACGAAGTTCTGTCCAAGAATTTCGGCATCCCCGGTTCATCGTTCACCCAGGTTCCCGACCCAAGCCAGCTCTACATGTTTGCTTCGGACGTTCCGGGACCGCTCAACTCCGACAAGATCGCGGGAGCTAAGCCGGTGGCGCAGACGTTCAGCCACAGGATGATGGCGCAGACACCGATCAAGACCCGGAGCGGCGCGGTGCGGATCACTGACAGCAGCGTATTCCCGGCATCGAAGACGATCGCTGCAGCGTTGGTCGAGGTTCAGCCGGGGGGCATGCGTGAGCTGCACTGGCACCCCAACAATAACGAGTGGCAGTACTACCTTGAAGGCCAGGCGCGGATGGGCGTTTTCGCGGCGTCGGGGCAGGCACGCACCTTCGACTTTCAGGCCGGCGATGTCGGCTACGTCCCGTTCGCGACGGGGCACTACATCGAGAACACCGGCACCACGCCGATGCGCTATATTGAAGTATTCAAGAGCAGCTATTACGCCGACGTATCGCTCAATCAGTGGCTCGCGCTGACGCCCCCTGAACTGGTAAAGGCGCATCTGAAGCTCGATGCCAAGGCCTTGGCCGCGTTGCGCAAGGACAAGTCCCCGGTGGTACCGACGTGATCGTGATGTTACGCGCTCGGTGTTCGCATGATTTTATGTGTCACGGGCCCGAGCGCGACGCCTTCGCTTCCATCACAGTCATGTTGATCCGAAAATCTCGAAACCCGTGAAAGCGCTCGTGCGCCTGTTTTCCGCCACGTGTTTGTTCGCACGCTTACGATCGCAACCGTTTTCCCGAAGCTGAAATAGCGCCGTAGCGGGGCCGGTGCAGCCTACGCTGCATATCGGCAACGGGAGAACGAGCCAATGAAAACCACCCCGATGGGTGCTCTCAAGCACCAAGTGCAAACGCGGCCAAACAGTACGGCGTTCATCTTTCACGAAAGCATATGGACTTACGAACGACTTGCACGTGATGCCGATCGTCTTGCGCGCGGAATGGCGGCTCGCGGCGTTGCGGCCGGAGACCGTGTCGCGCTTCATATGATGAACCGGCCGGAAATGATCGCCGTCTATTATGCCTGCTTCCAGTTGGGAGCGATCGCGGCGCCCTTGCGAACCGCGTTCAAGTTCGCCGAGCTCGCCCCGCTTCTGCAACGGCTGAAGCCGGCGCTCTACATCGGCGAATCCGGTCTCTACGATAATGTCGCGGCGGTGGACGCCTCGATTATTTCGCTGGATCGTCGTTTTATAGTCAACAAGACCTTCGAGGACGGCAGTGTTCAGCCGTGGGAAGCGCTATTCGACGAAGCCGCTAGTGTGAGCATCCTGGTTCCACCCGCTCCGTACAAGCCTGCGGTGTTGATCAATACGTCGGGCACGACCGGCCAGCCCAAATTCGTCGCTCATACACCGGAAACGCTGGCGGAATCGCTCGACCTATTGACCAAATATTTGGGAATCTCGAGCGACGACGTCGTTGCCGAGCCCTTGCCGATGGCGCACATGAGCGGGCTGGCGACTTTTCTGTCCTTTGTCCAGGTCGGCATCCCGTTCATCCTGCTAGAGAGCTTTGAAGCTGACACGGTGCTCGATATCATCGAGCGGCATCGCTGCACCTGGTGCATTGGTTTTCCTGCCCAGTATGCGGCATTGCTCGAGCGTCAGCGGGCCCGCCCGCGCGATCTGGCCTCGTTGCGGATCTGTCTGACCGGCGCGGATACCTGCCCGGTCGATCTGCAGGAGCAGGTTACATCCGCTTTTGGTGCACCGCTCTATAACTTCTGGGGCGCAACGGAAGTTTTGGGATCCCAGACCTTCGGCCTGCAACCCGGGCCAGTCGCGCGGATCGTGAAAGGCGCACAGGTTCGGTTGGTTGACGAAAATGGCGCTGATGTCGCCGACGGCGAGATCGGAGAGCTTCTGATCCGTGGAGCAAACGTGTTCGCCGGCTACTGGAACGACCCCAAGGCGACGGACGAAGCCCTGAAATCCGGCTGGTATCATACCGGCGATCTGATGCGACGTGGTGAAGGAGACGAGCTTTGGTTCGTATCCCGCAAGAAGGATATCATCATTCGCGGTGGCACCAACATCTCGCCGGCCGAAATTGAGGAGGCGCTGGTCGCCTGCCATCCCGCAGTCAAGGAAGCCGGGGTGGCGAGCGTACCGGATGTCGTGCTCGGCCAACGCATATTCGGTTTCGTAACCCTCACAGACGGGACAAAGGATACGGTCATTCCCGATATTCTCCGCAATGTTGCGACACGGCTTGCCTCGTACAAGGTCCCTGAGGGCCTTGCGGTGCTCAGCGAGTTACCGCGCAATATGTTGAGCAAGGTCGATCGCAACGCGCTGCTAGCCATGGCGGTGCGCACCGACAAGGCCGGCCGTCCGCAAATCGCAGCCACGGCCTCGCGGCCGATGCGGTCCGAAGAGCAGCCCGCCCGCCGCGTCGCGCGGAATAGATAAATTTTTGCCCTCAATCGGCACACGAACAGAAAACGGCGGGCGCCACCCGCCGTTTTGCATTGTCTTTCGCACGGCCGGTACGCAGCATATCGACCGATATGCTCCAGCGCCTGCCTCGCGGCGGATACGTCCAATCGGTACGGCAGTCACATTGCGTTTGTAGGCCTGTCGCTGCGTTCCAACATCCGCCCGTAATCTGACTCTCGATCGTTATGGACTACGCGGCAATCTCAGGAAGTTCAATCATGCGAATCCTGATCATGGCGGTAGCTCTGCTGGCTGCACTGGAAAGTCCGGTGGCGATTGCGCAGACTATAGGAAGCGCGAAATCGTCGGCTGAATCATCACAGTCAATCATGCCCCCGGTGCTGGCGCGGGATACGCGATCGATCGGCAACGCGCCGATCGGCCACCGCCAGCCGCGCATGACGGACGTTCCGTCGGTGAACCCCAGCGACCTCGACCATATCGCTCAGGAGGACGCCGAGGTTGATCGCAAGCTCAACATCTGCCGCGACTGCTGACGTCGACATGAGCGCTCTGGTCGCTCGACGTCCCCGCGACAGGTAGCTTCGGACGCAGTGGGCTTACGAGTTAACGCAATAGGCCTGTGGCGGAATGGTCGTCGTACTTCTCCAAGCTATAACTCCGGTTTTTCGTCCGGCGACGCTGCATGATCCAGATAGTTTGTTTTGTTCCGCGATCCGCTGCCATTGCTACGCCCGTAACATCTCCTGCACGAAGTGACATCACTGCGTAGCGCTCCTGCTTCAACGTTTTATGCTGCGAAGAAACCACTTTCTCCAGCGGCACTTATCTGGATCGGATGTCGAGATGACCTACCACACCACGCAGTTTGCTTTGCCCGGTTCCCTGTCCGTCGAACTACGCGACGAGATCGCCATTTTGCGATTGACGCGAGCCGAAAAACGCAACGCAATTGATCGCGCGATGGCGGAAGGCATCGATCTTTTCTTTAGGGAATTGCCGCAGGAAATTCGCGCTGTTGTGATCCACGGCGCCGGCGATCACTTCTCGGGCGGCGTTGACCTCTCCGCTCTCTCCGAGAGCGATGCAGCCTCGGCGTTGTTCGACTCTCGCGCAATTCATCGTATCCTCGAAAGGGTCGAGCAATGTCCTGTGCCGGTGATCGCCGTGCTGCACGGTGCTGTGATTGGCCTCGGTCTGGAACTGGCGGCGGCGGCGCATATCCGCGTGGCCGAGCGTAGCGCCTTCTATGCGTTGCCGGAGGGAATCCGCGGCATTTTCGTCGGCGGTGGCGCCGCCGTGCGCGTTCCCAGACTGATCGGCGTGCCGCGCATGATGGACATGATGCTGACCGGCCGTACCTACGAAGCTGAAGAGGGCATCGCGCTCGGCCTGTCGCAATATCTCGTCGAGCTTGGTGAGGGGCTGACCAAGGGAATCGAGCTGGCGATGCGGGTCGGGACCAACGCGCCGCTCTCAAACTACGCCGTGCTCCAGGCGCTGCCCCGGATCGCGCGCGCCGACCCGGATGCCGGCTTCCTGCTGGAGAGCCTGATGGCTGCCGTCGCAGTAGCCGATGACGAAGCTAAAGTCAGGCTACGCGCATTTCTGGAAAAGCGGGCACAAAAGGTGTCGCACGGTTGAACCCATCGACTGCTCCCGCTGATTTACCGTCCAAGGCGGAAGCGTCGAGCGTTCTCCGCAGGGCAGTTGGATGCTCGTCGCAGATTCAAACGTCCGCTGCGATAGCTCTGGGTGCCGGCTTGGGTATCCCGCCCGGTGGCCCGCGGCTCGGACGCAAGAGGGTGTTTTGTGCCGGAGACCTTGGATCACAATTTATCACGGCTCCGGGATATGGCCGATCTGGCCCGTAGAAAATGGCCGATTCAACAGCTACATCGCGCGATCAAGCATCTCCGACGCAGGGGATGAGTTCGCGACAGCTGCCGACCCCCGCAAAACTCCGAGAAATGATTTTGCGGGCGATACAGCTTGGAAGGTCTCGTACGGGCTGTAATTAAGTGAGGCATCAAAGCTTATGACGGAAGAAATTAAGGGGTCAACCCATGCTAGCGGATGTCGGCCATATCGTTATCGTTGATGATGACCCGTCGCTGCGGCAAATGGTGACGAGATATCTGGAAGACCACAATGTACCGACGAAGTCAGCGTCAAACCGGGCGGAGTTGAACCGCTATTTCGAAGGGACGCATCCCAGCCTGATCATATTAGATCTGCGCCTTGGCCAGGACGACGGGCTGGATCTCCTGAGGGAAATCCGTTCCCATTCGGACGTCCCCATCATCATCACGACCAGTCATCGTCCCGAAGAAATCGATCGCATCGTAGGCCTCGAACTCGGCGCCGACGATTACATCGTAAAGCCATTCAGCCTCAGAGAACTGCTGGCCCGGGTCCGCGCCGTGCTGCGGAGACAGGAGATGGGACGCGCGGCACGGGCCCACGATCCCGAACGGGGCGGCTACAGGTTTGAAGGCTGGCAGCTCGAACGCCGCGGCCGGCGGTTGCTGGATCCCAACGCGACGCCGGTCCCGCTGAGCAAAGGCGAGTATGCCTTGTTGCTGGCCTTTCTCGAAGCACCTCAGCGGCCGCTCTCGCGAGAGCACCTGTTGCAAGCCACCCGTATTCACGAGGATATTTTCGATCGCAGCATCGATGTCCAGGTGCTGCGGCTGCGGCGTAAGCTGGAGATCGATCCGAGTGCACCCCGCGTGATCCAGACGGCGCGGGGCGTCGGCTATACTTTTGCAGTGTCGGTAGAGCCATTCTAAAAACGATGAAAATGTGGCAGCGCGCAACTACCGCCGTAACCCTAAAGTCTAGGTCAGTGATACTCCCGTAACCGGCGGGCGTCAGATTCTCCCCCGCATTCAGGGAGAATTTCATGTTGCTGGAACGTCAAGCCTCGCCAATGCCCCCGCTGGCCGCCTACCAGCGAGCTCCTTCGCTGGCCGCGTCGGTGTGGTACATGGGCAGTCTTCTGACGCTCCTCGCCGACAGCCGGGACACCGGTGGAAGTTTCTCGCTGATCGAAATTTGCATGAAGCCCGGCAACGAGCCGCCTCCGCATGTGCACGAGCGGGAGGACGAGCTTTTATACATCCTCGATGGCGCGGCCGACGCCTATGTCGGCGAAGAGACTTTCCACCTCGCGACCGGCGGATGCATGTTTCTGCCGAGGACGAAGCCGCATGGCTTTATCGTTCGAACGCTGCGGCTTCGCATGCTCGTCCTGATCCAGCCGGGAGGCCTGGAGCAGTATTTTGCCGCGATGAGTGCGTCTCCCGCCTACGAACTCGAACTGCCGCACGAGGCAGCCACCTATTCGGCCGCACAGACGCAGCATGCGGTTCGGATCGGCAGCAAATACGGCGTGCGATTCCTTTCTTCAGATCAGATCGCAAAGCAGATGCCGTCGTATTTCGCAGCCCTCGACAATATTGCCGCGAACCAACCGGCGTCGAGCCGCCACTGGCGCTCGCCGTCAACAGCTTAGAATTTTGGAGTGTTCATATGCGATGGCTTGTTCACGTGTTCGCAAGGCTGGCGATCACGGCGACCTGTACCAGCTCGGCGGCCGCGCTCGAAGTCCATGTCGAGCCTGGCAGATATTTTTTCTCCACGACTAGCCTACGGGAGCGCCTCATGCCGAATTCGTCCGAATTCATGAATGGATCATCCAATTGGGATAGCAGTTCCGATCGCGCTTCGCGATCCGACTTTGCAGATGGAAATCTTGCACGGGCTTCGCGGCTCGAGTTGGTAGATGCGAATTCGCCTCCCGGCACTACGATGCCAGACGATCATCCGATCCCGGGACGATTCAACTACTTTATGGAAGGCTTTCTGCTGTTTGGCGCCTTGATTCACATGCCTGCGGCATTTCCTTTCGAGCCGCGGCCGACCAAATCAATGGACGTTACGCCGGAAAGAACCTCGCCGCGCGAGCGACGCGCCTCCATCGCCTTGGTTTCATCCCGGACAACTTCCGGGGGAAGGGAATCCGGATGTGAGAACGCCCATGAGAGAACCGAAGGCGCCGGCTGTTATGACTCACTTCCGCTTAATCCTGATCGACCACGCGGTAGTTGGCTGACGAGACGTTGGAGCGCCGTCACCAGCCGATGGACGAATTGGGATCGCGAACGTGGGATAAAAAAGGCCGTGGCGGCCCTGGCGGAGTTCGATGACCGGACGTTACGGGATATGGGCATTCCGAGCCGATCCCAGATCGAACACATCGTAAGATATTGCCGCGAATGCTGACATAGTACGTCATCGGTCTTGAAATTGTCGAAATGGGCACCTTGCTTCGCGCAGGGGGTCACATCCGTGTGAACTTCACAATGAGCTGAGAGAACCCCATATATAGCGCTTGGTACAGACGGCGGGGCAATATTGAAAGAAACAAGGTTGCCTTTGACCAGAGACCGCCAGACGTGCTGCGCAAAAGTGCTTTAGCTCAATTGATTCCATCAAGGGATGTCCGATTGTTCTGGTCCAACCGTGGTTGGCGCCGCGTAGTGGGCATCTGTGTGCTTGCCCTAGGCTGTTTGCAGGTCCTTCCGTCGCAGTCGTTCGAGCAACCGCTCGAGTCGAACAATGGGTTTACAGAGGAACCGATCACTCCCATTCCGCAGCCGCGCACGACCGATCCCCTGAAGATCAAACTTGGGGAGCTTCTATTCAGCGACCGTCGCCTTTCACACGACAATTCGCGCAGTTGTTCGTCGTGCCACGATCTCAGCACCAATGGCGCAAGCACGAACAGCCGCGACCTCGGTACCAACGGATCAAAGCTTCAGCTCAACACCCTTACGGTATTCAACGCTGCGCTCAACTTCCGCTACGGCTGGGAAGGAAAGCTCCGCACCCTGGAGTCGGACGGCAAAGCCTCGTTGGAAAGCCCCCAGATCATGCGTACCAGCATGCCCGAGGTCGTCGCAAAACTCAGCGCCGACGCCGGCATCAGCAGGAGGTTCATTGCCGCCTACGGCAGCGGGCCTGACGCCGGCAATGTGCTCGACGCCCTTGCCAGCTTTGAGCGGAGCCTCGTAACACCAGGCAGCAAGTTCGACCGTTGGCTGGCGGGAGACACGACGGCGCTTGCACCGAACGAACTGGAGGGCTATCGGCTGTTCAAATCGCTGGGCTGTGTCTCGTGCCATCAGGGCGTCAATATCGGCGGTAATCTGTTTCAGCGGCATGGAATATTTCATCCGCTGGCATCGCCGCAGCCTGAAATTCTACGTGTCCCCAGCCTGCGGAATGTTGCAACGACACCGCCATATTTTCATGACGGCAGTGCGCCGACGCTGGATGATGCCGTCCGAAAAATGGGGCTTGCCCAGCTAAACTCGACGCTCACCGATCAGCAGGTGAACGCAATCGTTGCCTATCTTCATAGTTTGACTGGAACCTATCGCGGCGCCCCCGTTAAAGGTGCGCCATGAAGATGACGCCTGTCGCGGTCATCGCACTGTTCTTTCTGATGCTGCTCACCTGGCTGCTATTGAGCGGGTTGAACCTGAATTCTGTTCGTTACGACAGTGAACTACAGGCGCTCGACGATTTTTCCCGCTTCGAGCGTGCGTTGCTTCGAGAGGTCATGACCGCACGCGTTGGCTTGTCGCGAAATTACGATGGTTTGGTGCGCTTCTCGGCCGCATACGAGAATGCCTTGGCCCGGCTGCGTGATGCGGCGGGTCCCGATTCTGAAGAAAGTGCTGCGATCGAGGTGCTGGCTGCGCGTTCCTACCGGCACCAGGAGCTGGTAGAGCAGTTCAAGACTAAGAACGCGTTGCTGCAGAACTCCTTTGCTTATTTTGGAGTGTTCAGTGCCCGCCTAGCGGCCTCGGAACACCGGCAGGTGGTTGCGGCCGCGACCACGCTCGCAGCGGCCATGCTGCACCTGACCCTCGATACGTCGCCGGCCGCAGCGCGCGAGGTCCAGAACAGGTTGAACGAATTGGCCGTTCTGGAAATTCCACCCAGTGATGTCGATGCAGTTCATGCAGTGATCGCGCATGGCGGATTGCTACATGACCTGCTGCCGGCGACCGACGCTGTGCTGAGAGCCTTGATCGCCGCAGCCAGTCTCCGCGAGCAGGACGTGGTTCGCTCATTGGTGGTCAAGCGCCAGCTTGCCGCGCGGGCCTCGGCGCGCCAGAACCGATTGCTGCTTTATGCGACGGCGCTGTTGCTGCTCGGCGCCTTGGTGTATCTCGGACTGCAACTCCGGGCCCGGGCGATCGCCTTGCGACGGCACGCCGCGTTCGAGCACGTGATCGCCGGCATCTCGACCCGATTCATCAATTCACAACCTTACGAGATCTCCGAGCACGTCGAGAATGCGCTTGAAAAGCTGGCGGGTTGCATCGGCGCTGATCGCGCGTACTTCGTGATCGCCGCCGAGCCGGCGCAAATCTATCGATGGTCCCGGGACGGAGCAGAGTTTCCGAAAGGCTGGCCGCTGCGCGCATTGCAGTTGGCTTCGCGCTTCGACCGGGGCGAGGACGGCATCATTTACATTCCAAGAGTAAAATCGTCGCATTCCTACGATACGATGAATCTACTCGCGGACATTGGCCTTCAGGGTTGGTTGTGCATCCCGAATACATCCGAGAAGGGAGCGAATGCGATACTCGGTTTCGATACGCTGCATGCGGGCACACTGACCCGTTGGGCTGAATTTACGCTCTTTCGCATGGCATTCGACGCCATCGCCAACGCCGTCGGCAGGGTCGCTCTTGAACAGGAGAAGGAGCGGTTGGAGGAGCGTCTGCAACAGGCCCGCCGGATGGAGACGATCGGCACTTTTGCAAGCGGCATCGCCCACAACTTCAATAACATCGTTGCGGCTATCCTCGGCTACGCCGAAATGGCCGATGCCCGCGCCAAATCGTACCATTCGCCAACTACCAATCTGGTCGAGATTCGCCGGGCCGGCGAACGGGCCCGCGAACTGATCGACCAGATACTCACATTCGGACGCCGTGGCGAGGGTAGGCGTGAGCATGTCTGCATCAAGTCGCTGGTGGCGGAAACCACAGCGTTGCTTGCTGCTTCATTACCGTCGCATGTTGATATCCGCGTGAGCGAGACGTCCGAAAACACAGCCGTATCGGCGGAATTCGCTCAATTGCAGCAGGTCATCCTGAACGTCTGCAACAATGCGGCGCAAGCAATGGACGAACCCGGCGTCATCGAAATCCAGATTGGGGTGCGGGAAATAACCAATCCGCTTCAGATCGGGCATATCGAGACCGGTCCCGGTCGCTTCACGACCGTCTCGATCTGCGATCCCGGACGCGGCATGGACGAAGCGACGCTGGAGCGGATTTTCGAACCGTTCTTCACGACGCGCTCCGACGGCAACGGTCTCGGACTTGCAACGGCGCTTGAAATCGTCCGGGAGCACGGCGGCGCCGTGGAGGTGCAGAGCAAGCTTGGGGTCGGAACGCGTTTCGATATCTGGCTTCCCTCCGTCCCATCCAACGAGCCGATATCCGTTCAGCACGCGCCCGGCATAGCCGGCCGCGGCGTTGGCGAAACCGTACTCGTGCTCGAAGTGGACCATGGGCGCTTGCTGAGGCACGAGGAGATTCTCGCGGCTCTTGGTTATGAGCCGGTCGGCTTCACCAAGCTCCATGAGGCGGCACTGGCCCATATCGCAAAAGCGCGCTTTGATGTCGCCCTCGTGTGCCACCAACCCGGCGCGAAATCTGCGCTCGCTTTGGCGACGGCGTTGCACGACATCGCACCCACGCTGCCGATCATCCTCTCGACACCCTCGGCACGAGATTTGGACGCCCCATTGCTTGCCGCTTCAGGTGTTTCTGAAGTGGTCCATCATCCCCTGATATCGACAGAACTGGCAGTGGCCTTGTCGCGTTGCCTGACCGCTTCCGCCGCGCCGCAATTGCAATCGTAGATCGGTTCGCGGCGAAGGAGGGTACGTACGGAGCTTATCGTTCGTCGTGGCCTCGCGGCGGTCAAGCTCAGGCCGCCTTGCCCTTCTGCTGCTTCATGAACGCGTCAGCGCGTTTCGCCAATTCCTGCGGTGTGACGTCTTCCTTGTGGGTGGCGATAAACCAACTGTTGCCCGCTGGATCCTTTACGCCGCCGCTGCGGTCGCCGTAGAACATGTCCGTGGGCTCCATGATGGTGCTGCCGCCGGCCTTCACCGCGCGCTGGTAGACGCTGTCGACGTTAGGGACGTAAAGGTAAAGTGAAGAGTCGGTCGCCTTTGCCATTTCGCTTTCCTCGGCGATCATGACGCGGGAGTCGCCGATTGTGACCTGGGCGTGCATGATGGTGCCGTCCGGACGCTTGACCGGTTCGTGAGATAGTTCAGCGCCGAACGCCTGCTTAAGGAAATCGATGACCTTCGGCGCTCCACGTACGGTAAGATAAGGCGTGACGGTATGGTAACCGTCGGGGACGGGTTTTACTGCCATAACTGGCCTCCGCATGTCGTTGTGGGAACGCCATCAGCGTCCTCATGAACTTGGATTTTTGTTTGCCGCGGGCGTGGAAATCTGATGGCGATTTGACATGGAATTCCATACTGCGGCCGAATTTGCGGTCGACCCTTAAGGGCCACCTGTCTCTCTTTAATTGTATTTCTCTAATTGTGGCGCGCCTCACGGTTGCGTCACGAAAACTCCTCCATAGCGTGGCTCCTGAGTGTAACGGCTAGACCTGTTTGTACCGCGGAGGTGCCATTGGATTCGTTTGTCATCGATCGCTCGACCGCGCGCGCCGAACCCGAATGGTGGAAGCGAAGCGTTCGTTGCCCCCGCTGTTCGTCTTCACTGCGGGGTATTGACGTTCAACCGTCATGCTCGAACGCGGCATGTGAGTATAGCGAGACCGGCTTCCCGGTCGTCGATGCCCAGCCGGTTTTGATCGATTTTGCCAACAGCATTTTCGACCGGAGGATGTATCATGGCGACACCGGCTCGGTGATGCCGAGGGATGTAACGCGGCGCTCGGTCGGATCGCGTCTCCATCGCTTGACGTCTGGAAAGAACCCGATCGCAACGACGAATTGCGCGAAATTCATCGATCTCATGAAGCGGAGTTCCGAGTGGCCGGTCGTGCTTGTCATTGGCGGCGGCACCATCGGCTCCGGTGCCGACGAACTTTACAGTGACGATTCGATCGAGCTTGTCGGCACTGACGTCTATGCCTCTCCGCACACGGTCCTCGTGGCTGACGCCCACAAGCTGCCTTTCGAGGACGGCGTGTTCGATGGCGTCTGGGTCCAGGCCGTACTTGAGCACGTTCTGGAGCCTGCAACCGTCGTTGCGGAAATACATCGGGTGCTCCGGCGCAACGGGTTGGTCTATGCCGAGACGCCGTTCATGCAGCAGGTTCACGAGCGTGCCTATGATTTCTCGCGGTTCACGCAAAGCGGTCACCGCTGGCTGTTCAGGCGCTTTTCAGAGGTAAGCGCTGGACCGACTGGAGGTGCCGGCGTGGCGCTGGTCTGGTCGATACGCTACTTCTCGCGGGCTCTCGGCGCGGGAGACAAACTGTCACGACTGATTTCGCTGCCGTTCTTCTGGATCAGGTTCCTGGACGTATTCGCGCGAGGGCGCGCCGTTTCCGATGGAGCAAGCGGGTTCTTCTTTCTCGGACGCCGCGCCGAGCAGGCAATCCAGCCTCACGCGATGCCGAAGTACTACGAGCTGCAGCAGTGAGCTTTCCGCGATCAAAAGGAAGGTTCAGGAAATGCCTTTGATCTTCCTGCATGGCGTCGACGACGTAGACGACATCTGCACCACGCCGACCACGGATTTGACCGTGAGCATTTCCTTGCGGGTGAGGAAGCGCAACACGCCGCGCGGATAGGCGTCGCAAAATTGCGAAAGCGTCGCCGCCGTTGCCGAAACGCTATCCTGCTTGGGAACGACGGCAATGCCGCCGTCCTTTAGGATGTAGGCGTCCTTGACGTTCGGCATGGCGGCTGCCGCCATGCAAAGCTTAAACAGATCATTGTAGGCTTGAGGCGGGAGCGTCAGGTCACCGCTGAGGCTTCCAAGCAGATATTCGCGGCTTCTGCGGCAATTGTCATTTTCAGCCCGTGCGGTGCTGCCGGCAAACGCAAGGAAGATGACGATCGCGATTAGGTGCCTGCTGCTCATGCTGTCATCGCATTGGCCTGCGTCATCCGATTGCCGGTGCAGGACAGCCCATACGTCGCGGCGGCGCACCGCTCCCACGATAGAGACCGCGCATGCGCCGATGCGCCGGCGGCAAGTATCGCGCGCTGATCGCTGTCTTTGGCAAGATCGGAAATCGCCTGCGAAATGCTCTCGACGTCAGGTGGAACGAGAATCCCGGTCTCATCCGCCAAGACGGCATCGGGCACGCCGCCGACGGCGGTGGCGATGCTCGGCAGGCCTGCGGCTGCGGCCTCGAGATAGACCAGTCCGAATCCCTCGACCCTGCCGGATGAATCGGGCAGGCCCGTGAGGCAGAAAAAATCCGCTGCACCGTAGATGTCGCGGATTTGCTCGTTCGATTGTGGCCCGAGCAGGCGGACGTCACAATCTGCCGCCTCGATCTCCTGCCGGAGTGGGTCGACGTAATCGGCTTCGCCGTTCGGGCCGATCACGAGCCAGGTGATGCGTTTGCGCAGATCGTCCGGCAATCTCGACAGTGCAGCGAGGGCGAGATGCTGGCCTTTGCGGCGTGTGATCCGCGCCACCGTGACAATGACCAGCCGATCGGCGGCCAGCCGGTACGCCTCACGCACTGCTGCGCGTTTGTTCCGCGGCCCGAACCAGAAGTCAGAGACCCCCAGCCGTATGGCGTTGACCTGACCTGCGTCCACGGAAAACCGCTCACGGAAGAGTTTCTCGGTGAACCGGCTGTTGGCGACAATCTCTGTCCGCGGTCCGAAAACGCCGGTGCCTCGGATCGCCAAACGCTTGAGCGGTGTCTGGGTCTCGTTGATTTCTGTTCCGTGTACGGTCATCAGCATGCGGGCCGGCGTACGCCACCTGGAAAGCGCAACGGGTATGAAGAACGGCCAATCGGCGGCATGGATCACGTCGTAATGATCGGCGCGAGCCCTGCTGCGCGTCAGCATGATCTTCGACGGCAGGTCCCGCATCGAATGCAAGCCGCCGTGAAAACGAACGACCTCGAAGGGCAGGGCGCTGTCGTCGATCTGTCGAGCATAATCCGGGGCCACCACGGTCACCATGGCGCCAAGCCGCGTGGCGGCAGCGGCAATCTCCCCTGCATAGGTGCCTATCCCCCCCATCGCCGGGGCAAATTCGCTGGTCAGGAGCAGGATGTTCACGTCAACATCCCTCAATGGGTGGCCGACGTAACGGTCATCCCGCGCGCATCCTGAATTTCCTGATGATAGCGGAATACCCGGGCCAACTGCGTACCCGGCGTGAACGCCTTGATGGAACCGGCGATCTGCACCGGATTCATCCCGTCGGCATCGATCGCATCGCGGACATCGATGAATCGCTGGGCGAGGGCTTCCGCCATGTCGTCGCGAGCGCCGGCCCGTGTCACCAGAAAGCCGCTGACGTCATGATGGATAACGGGCTCGAGCTGGGGCAGGTGCATGGCGACGACGGGCCGGCCGACCGCCAAGGTCTCGAGAACGCATCGCGGCATGCCCTCAAACTCTGACGTCAGGATGCCCGCATGCGCACTTGCCAATGTTGCCGCCATTCCCGCGGCGTCCTTAAAGCCATGGCGCACGGTGATATCCTCGATCGCGGAGAATTCGGCGAAGCGGTTCGGGTCGCTGGTGCCGATGTAATGAAACACGACGTCGCCATTCAGCCGTCGCCGCAGGAGATCGATGGTGCGGAACATCAGCGGCGGATCCTTGAACTCATCGAGCCGGCCCGCAAACACGACCTGAAAAGGCGTAGTACTCGCCGGAAAGGGTTGCGGCTTGAAGATATCGGTGTTGACCCAGGTCCACAGCGTATCGATCTTGTCCTTGCGGCGTGGATACGTCTTCTGCAGCCGCTCGGTGATGAACGGATTGACGCAAAGGAATTTCTCGCTCATTGCGACTGCAAATCGTTCGCCGGTGTTGTGGACGAAGGAATATTTCCTGAGCAGCGAATCCATCTGTAGTTTGGGCGCGCCTTCGCCGTGCAGCATCTGAACGAAGGGCAGCCGCAGCACCGCCGGCAGCCAGGAAAATTCCACCCGCCGCAGGTCGACCGAGCACCGCCTGGCACGGATCAATCTTGCGATCAGGCCGAAATGGCGGAGCAGAGCCACGAAGAATTGACCGGTGAGGGAGGAGCGGATGCTGCGGGCGGCTTCGCGCGCCTGCTGGTCGGAATAATGCAGGATCGGGAGAAAGTCGAAGGCGCGGCCGCGAAAGGTGAGCTTGTGAATCTCGCCGAGCTTGAGATCTCCCGCCGAATCCACACCGATAAAGAGAATGTCGGTGTCATCAGGATGAAAGGTGATGAAGTCGCGGATATAGGTCTCGAGACCGCCGACTTTCTGGCCGCGCGGATCGAACGGGTGGATCAGGCAGATCTGGTAGCGGGGCTTCGCGTGGTTCGCATTTCTCGCGCGGAGCGAAAGAGTTACCGTGGAAGTCATGCCGCTTTCCTCATCCGTGCCTGCACAATCTGTGGAATGGTACGCGCCACCAGCCGTGGAACGATGGCCATGCAGCGCGCGTAGCGCGGCCCGAGCCGGCGCGGGTTGCGCAACATTCGCCACGCCCATTCCAGACCCACCTTCTGGGTAATGGATGGCGCGCGGGTTTGCGTGCCTGCAATGAAATCAAGGCCGGCGCCGATGCACAGCATGCCGGTTCCATTCAACTCATCGAGGCAACGAGCTGCGAACAGTTCCTGGCGCGGCGCACCCAGGGCAACGAAACAGAGCCTTGCGCCGGAGACGCGAATGCTGTCGATCGCGAAGTCCGCTTCTTCTGAATAAGGGTCGAAATTCGGACCTGGCGCGAAGTACCCCGCAATCTGCAGCCCCTTGAACCGCTCGGATAAACGTCTCGATGAGGTCGCAAGCGTCAATTCATTCGAACCAAGCAGGAACACCGGCAGTCCCTTTCTGCTGGCTTCTTGACAGATTGGCTCGACGAGATCGGCTCCGGTCGTCCGTTCGATGCGCACGCCCAGCAGCCGGCTCAGCACCACGATGGGAAAACCATCCGCTGTGACAAATCGGGCACGCCGATAGGCCGCTCGAAAGTCAGGACGCTGTTGCAGTTGCACAACATGATCGAGATTCAAGGTACAAACGCTGAAGTTGTCGCCAGCTTGCGCGGCCGACACGATCGAACTGACTGCCTCGGGCAGTGAGAGAACGTTGATGGTGATGCCATCGACGGTGAGATTGGGGTGTCGCTGCGTCTGCCTATCCGGCATGTCGATCTCCGATGACGATATGGTCGAGGTACGCACTCACAGAAGCGAACGACATGCCACTAGTCCGATGACAGGAATCAGTATGTCGAAAAAACTTACCCCTCGACGAGCACCGTCACGAAATCGGACTATTGCGACGCAACGATGGCGTTGTCGCTTCGCAAATCGCTTTAACGTTGCGACAATGCATTCACGAAGTGGAGGTCTGTTATGCAGCTATTGTCGCGACGACATGCGCTCGCAGTTCTTGCGGGCACGAGTCTTGCTGCGCGCGGCGGAGTCTCTTCTGCCGCACCCGTGCAAAGCCTCGGCGCAATTGCGGCAAAGCATGGATTTATCTTTGGCGCCGCTGCGGGGCCCGTCATCGACAAGGATGTCGGCTATCGCGAACTTTACACGACACACGCACGAATTGTGACAACTGATATTGCGATGAAAATGAGCACCATCGCGCCGCAACCCGGCCCGAAGCGATTCGAGAGCGCAGATCGTCTGCTGCAATTTTGTGCTGCCAATCGCATGCCGATGCGTGGCCATTGCCTGATCTGGAATGAATGGGTTCCGCAATGGATCAAAAGCATGAGCGTGCCCGAGAGACAGGCATTCTTCGACGGCTATATCGAGGAAGTCGTGGCCCGCTATGCCGGCAAGCTGCATTCATGGGACGTTGTCAACGAGCCGTTCTGGCCGGGACACAAGGCGCCCGGCGGCTACAGGCTCGGTCCGTGGTACGATGCTTTCGGAACAGGCTATGTACGCCGCGCCTTTGAGCGGGCGGCGGCGACCGATAAGAAAACAAAGCTGGTTCTCAACGAAGCCCAGACCGAGCGCGACGATGAGGTCGGACTCGCCGTACGCAGCGGCTTGCTGCGTCTGGTCGATGAACTGAAGGACGCCGGCGTGCCGCTCCATGCCGTTGGGCTGCAGAGCCATTTGCAGCCCCGCTATCCGCACAATCCCGCGCGTTTTGCGGATTTTGTCCACGCGCTTGCCGGGCGCGGGGTCGATATCTACCTCACCGAGTTCGACGTGCGCGACGACACGTTTCCGGACGATATCGCGACCCGCGACGCGATGATCGCCGATACCGCCGAGAAATTCCTCAACAACGTTCTGCCGATCCCCGCGGTCAAGATCGTGATCACATGGGAGCTGTCGGACAATTACTCGTTCTACACAGGTGATGCGAAGAAGAAGAACCCGCTCGCCGAGAGACTGCCGAGACCGCTGCCCTTTGATTCATCAATGCAGAAGAAGCCGCTCTGGTTTGCCATGGCGCGTGCCTTCGAGAACGCAAGGAAGGCATGATCCATCGTCGCCGTTCTCATGCGCCGGAATGCTGCGGGCGTGGCCGCAGCATTTTGAGCAGCGTTGGTGCATAGAGCAGCGCCAGCGTTGCGATGTAAACCCCGGCGCCTGCCGCGATATGACCGGCGAGGATGATGAACTTCGTGGCTTCCGGGAAACTCCTGAGCAGGGCGGCCATTGCAACGGTGGCCAATGCGATACGGATCAGGTGTCCCATCGGCAGCGTCAGGCCAAATCGCGAAAATCCGATTGTAAAACTGACGGTTGCGGCTGCGAGTGCAGCCAGAACGGTAGCACCGGCGCCGCCCGCGAGTCCCCAATAACGGATGCAGATTGCGCTGAGTATGACGGTGGTCGCCGCGTCGATTGCCGCGACGGCCATCATCCAGCGGGTACGGCTGTGCAGCAAAAACACCTGATCGCCGAAATGGGCGCGGAAATTGCGGATCGCGCCGGCCAGGGTGGCCAACGGAAGAATGGTGAGCGTCGCCTGCTGGAATGCCGGCGCAATCAACAAATGCACGATCTCCGCCCGCAGCATGAAAATGCCGGCGAGGCTCGGCGCCAGGATGGCGACGAGGAGGGCACTGTTGTCGGCAAGCTGGCGCATCGCTGCGGTGGCGCCGCCTTGTTCCATGGTCTTTACCGCGAGCGGAAAAGCGGCGGCTGTCACCAGCATGGAGACGACCCCGGCGGCGCGTTGTCCGAGCCCATAGCCGACGGCGAATAGTCCGGCCGCGGCCACGCCCGACATCTCGTTGACGATGAAACGCGACGCATTGAGGCCGACCCAGCCGAGTGCACCGCCGATAATCAAAGGAATGCCGTAACGCAGGGCGTGGGCGACGATCTCGCGGTCTACAGGCCAAAAGCTACGGCCGTAGCCGATTTTCGGCAGCACGATGAGGGCGGCGGCAAGCTGCGCGATGGCGTAGCCTGCGAGCGGCCACTCGGCCGATTGGCCGAGCAGCTTGATCAACACCAGGCCAACCAGGAATCCGACAGCCGGCCCGATCACCTGCTGGAGCGAATAGGCCCAGATCTGGTGCCGAACGCGGGCGCGCTCGGCAATATAGACGTTGAGGGAACGGGTAATTACATAACCGGCGGTCGCGATGAGAATGCCGGGCTTGGCGTCGGGCGCGATGATCAGGAGCAGAATGCCGATTACCGTGAGGCTCTGGAGCGTAACCGACGTCAGCAACACTGCATTTTCGGTGCGGTAGAAACGCGATGCGTCGTTGCTGTCCTGATAACGGCCGAAAAAGCGCAGCGCATATTGCGACCACCAGGCGAGAAAGCCGATCTGGACCAGTTCGTGCGTGGCGGTAACCAGCGTAATGATGCCCAGCGTGTGCTCGTCGACGACATGCGTCCACACGATCATCGCGATCAGTTGAAACAGCGGTCCGACAAACTGCGCAGGCAGATAGAGCAGGGTGTGTCGCAGCAGCATGTCTTACGCCCCCAGCCAGCGGAATACACGGGGAGAGGCAAGCTGCCGAACGGCGAGCAGCGCCGTGACACTGAGCAGGATGGTCAAGCTGCAGGTAATCACGGAATTCGCAAGCGCCCCGAACTGGCGCAGCGCAGCGTGGTCACGCAAGGCCATGACGATGAATATGTGCCATAGATAGATAAAGTAGCTACCCGAGCCGATCGCTGCGAGCAGCGGCATTTTGGGCTGTAGCGTGAACAGCCAAAGGCAGAACAGCGCGGCATAGCCGAAGAACGCGGTCGAATCGTAGACGGCTGCATCGCCGATGCCGAGAAGGCGCACCGCTGTATAAAGTATGTAGGCCGCCAGCATGCTGCTGAAAAGGGCAGCACGCGTGCTCCAGTCGGCGAAGCCGGAAAATATCGCCGTTAGCGCGCCGAGCGCGGCAAAGGAGAACCAGAACGGAATATCGCGCATGCGGATCTCGTCGAGCAGCGGGTCGGAAAGCCCGATCTTGGACAGCGCCGGGTCGACATAGCTGCCGGCAATCAGGCCGAATCCGATCGAGAGAATCAGGAGAGTGACGATCCTTCTTTTTGGTGCCGGCGTCCCGGCCGCAGCGGCTGTAAAGATCAGCCATAAACCGACCGTGCACCCCACATAGACAAACACGTAATAGTACACAAACACGTAAGCGAGGGAGAACCTCGCAAGTGTCGTGACCATCCGATGGTCCATCGCCGGGTTGTGGAGCGTCATATAGATGTAGGCCGCAATGAAAGCGATCGCGTAGGGGATCAAAGCCGCTTTCAGTCGCCTGGCGAGCGGTACGCGCCCCGAAAGGGCGGTCAGATAGCCGGAAGCGAACAGGAAAATCGGCACGCAGGGTCGTAATGCGGCGTCGATCGATGTCGCCCAGGGCGCGTCGAGCGGCTGCTGCAGCGAATGGATGCCAATCACCATCAAAATGGCGATACCGCGCATGGTGTCGATGACATGGTCACGGCTGGCAGCCGTGGCCCGCCCGTCCCGAATCGGGAGCCAGTCAACGGATGTTGATGCAGCCATGGTCATCCCACAATCTCCTGCCGGGAGATCGTGGGCACGATGGGGCGCGTGAAGCGGCGATCGTAAGCATCCGTCAGATAACGCCGCAGCGGTGTTTCAAATTTGCGCAAGGAAACGACGCTGGCCAGGGCAAGGACGATGACGGCGACCGGCGCGAGGATCAGCTTTCCATCGGGCGACGTGAAAGAAAGCAGTCGTGAGCCAAAAGTGATAACGACGGTCGCGACCGGAATATGCAGCATGTAGCAGGAATAGGTCAGCGGCGACCAGCGATCGAGGCCCAGCCGGGAAAGCAGGGTCGACCGACCGGCGCAGTCGGGCTGGATCGCAAGCACGGCGATCGCGTAGATCGCGACCAGGCCCGCCATTGCCGGCAGCAACCAGCCGAGCATGATGAAGGCTACCAGCGAGATCGTCAGCATTCCCGGAATAATGGGCCACCGCGCGATCTGGTCGCGGAACAGGTAACAAGCGATGCCGAGATTAAAGCCGGGCACCGCCCGGAAGGCACCGCCCTGGTTGATCCAGTCGGCCCATGGTGTCGTTCCGGCGGCTAACGCAAAGATGCTGTTAGCCAGAGCAGGCAGCACGACCAGCGCGATGATCAAGGCCTTGCGTCGCGCTGCGATCATGGCGACAACCGGAAACAGCACATAGCAGAACATTTCCGCAGATAGCGACCAGCTGGGGAAGTTGAATGTCAGGCGTTCGCCGTCGAACGCGTGAAGCAGCAGCAGTTGCGCGGGCAGATCGGAAAATGGATAGCGTGCCGGATTGTCGGTCCGGGCAAGGCCGAAATGAAGGGCAATCGCAAGGATCACATAAAAGGCCAGTGTGGCCAGATGCAGCGGATAGATCCGGGCCAGCCGGCGCCAGAGGAAGCGCCCGACCGACGCTGCGTCGCCAATCCGCCCGAAATACTGACGGGCTATGACGAATCCGGAGACGACGAAGAACAAATCGACGAACAGGCCGAAATGCCGGGTATGGTCGATCATGAAACGTCCAGCAGCCTGGCCGTTGAAATAGTCCGAATAGTGGAGAACGACCACAGCGCCGGCAGCGATGATCCGCAATCCATCCAGGTGTCTTGTGCTTGTAGTGTCTTGCAAGGAAGAAGTGTCCCTGGGGCTGGAGCCGATCGAGAAAGACAGTGCTCGAGAAGGCGGTGGCGAATTCCCGCGCGAAAGCGGTTCGTCAGCGCATCACGGCACTGTCGTTTGTTGTAGCAGGCGATCCGGCGCGCAACCGTCGGCCGGCGAGGCTGGCTATCAAGCTGATGACCGCGTCGCGATCGCTGCTGGCCAGCGCGTTCCATCGCCGCAGATTGTGTTCCGCAAGTGCGACATAGCGCGCACGCCATCCGGAAACCGACAGGGCGCCCACGATCTGTGCCGCGGCCGAGGCCGGCTCGGCCGGATCGATGTAGATGCCGGAATCGCCCAACACTTCGTGGAAGATAGAGGCATCCGGCGCGATGATTGGGAGACCGGCATACTGGGCCTCGAGCAAGGGCAGGCCGAGGCCTTCGTCATGGGAACTGCAGATGAACAAATCGGCCTCGTCGAGGAGCTGTTTGACGCGATCGGCAGACTGATATCCGTGCAGCGTCACAGCGGGATTGGTCTCAAGCTTCTGCCAGTCGTCGCCCCAACCCTGCCGTCCGACGATATCCAATGTGGCGCCTGCGAAACCCTGCGCGCGCAACGCCCCGACAATAGCTGCTGCCGCAGCAAAATTCTTTCGTGGCTCCACCGTTCCGAGTGCCACGAGGCGGAGCGGCCGTGGTTGCCCGTTTAGCCCGGCGCGCTTCTTCGACTCCAGTCCGAACACGTTGCGGACCGGCGGCCTATAAAGCGTGATCTCGGCGTCGGGACGGCAATGGGTAGCAAGTTTCCGCCTGGTGTCGCTGGAGTTGGCAAGAAAACGCGGATAGTGGCGCAGTGCGAGCTTGAAGGGAGCGGCCATGTAGAGCCGGGCCCGCCGATTGAGCTCTGCGCGCCGCGTGACCAGGAAATCATCGTGTATGTAAGGTAGCACGCGCGATGCGAACGGCCGCAGTAGCGGACTGGGCGGAAAGCCGGGACACAGAAGTATGGAGGACGATGCGGCAAGCCGCATCGGTAGCCCCAAGGTTTGCGTCGTCAGCATTTGGCGGGTGCCTTGCGCCGTCACCGGAACGATATCGAGCGGCGCAAGCGCCGCGGCGGAAAACAGTTCCAGCGTGATCCGTTCAAGACCGGTGACGTGACGTCCGAGATGGGTGTTGTCGACATAGATGGCCATGGGATGTCCTGGTCTCGAGGTTTACGCCGGAACCGACCGGTAGCTGCCGTGGGCGGCAAGATGCGGAGGCGCGGCGAGCCGCCGCCGCTCGCGCGGCAGCAGAAGCGTAATGAGGATGACGAACTGCGCGAGCTGGATGTTCTTTGACGAGAAGCTCACCGAACTCGCGGCTATGATGACGATCAGCAGGATGATCGCCCAAACGGCGGGGCTGGAGCGGCTGACGATTTCGGCGAAGAAGCACAATAGCCCGATCGTGAGCAGGACTGTGGCAATGATGCCGAACTGCACGATGCAGGAGATCCAGAAGTTCTCGATGCCGTAATTGAGGCCGAGCTGGTTCTGCAGCCCATTCACCCGAATCGGATCCGGCACCACGATCAGTTCTTGCCAGTTGAAATGCGACAGCAGGTTGAAGGTCGCAAAGCGCGCCATGGTGCTGCCCTTGTCGGATGAAAAGCGCAGCAGCATCTTGTCGAATATGCCGAGATCGAACGCGGCGAATATCCCGGCGGCGGCGACAAACAGGACACAGATCGCCAGAATCGCCGCGGATAATGGCGCGCGCTTGCCACGCAGCAATCGAAACGCTTCAATCCCGCCGAGAAGTCCGATCACCGTCAGCACCGTGACCAGTGCCGTCCGGCCGCCAAATGCCATCAACGATCCCAGGCTGAATGCGATCAGCGGCAGCCGCAGCGCGATCGGCGGACAAAGGGCGGGACGAAGAACGAGCGCAAGAATGTAGGCCGCTATCAGGCCGGACGCCGTGAGTGGATGACCCAGAAGTGCAGCGGAGCGCCACTCTCCGACCACAACCACGTCCCCGAGCGTCAGCGGGATCAACCTGTGGCCGGAAAAATACTCATAGTAACCGAGCACGATGTTCAGAAGGACCGTGAGATGAATAGCCAAGACCAGCGGCTTTCTCTGCGATGGCGAGAGCTGCCAGATCACGAGGCATATCATGACCGGAAGCAGGAACGTGTCGATGATCACCGTGAACGGACGCTCGAACACAAACATCTCGACCAGCAGGAACGACCAGCACAACAGGTAGACAAGCAAGAGCTTCGATTCGGAAAACATCCGATCGATCTCGGCGATCGGGCCGCGGCTGCGCGCAAGCAGCAGGGAGAAGGCAAGGAACGTGAAATATGTTGCGGGGTGCAGCTTTTCGTAGAAGCCGCCTCCCGCTGTTACATAGTGTATTTTCCAGTTGGTCAGCACGGATGTGGCAATCGTGAATATCGCGACCACCGCCAGCAGCATCAATCCGGTAGCCATCCATTCGATAGACCAATCGGCCGTCATGCTGCGGGCCTTCGCATAGGACGGCGGGGGAGATCCCGCGACTGCCGCCGGCGTACGCCGATACGGCGCGCGCCCGCCGGTCGCGCCCACAGCTTCGTTGATCGGCCCCCGTGCTCTCACCGCGATGCTCCCGGGTTGAGGCTCGCGGTTCCATACGGCTTGAGGTACGCCGAACTGCGGTAATAGTCGTAAAATTGCAGGCGGCTGAGGTCGACGCGGGTCAACACCGTTCCCATGATGCGGTCACTGACCGGAGCCAACAGGTTGATGGTATGGGAAAGCACCTCGCCCGGGGTCTGGTCCCAGGCCAATGCCAGAATGATGCGATCGGCAAGTTCGGCCAAGGCGCGGCCATCGACCAGCGGCACCAGCGGAGGCGAGTCGATGATGATCAATTCGTAACGGTGACGCAAATGATCGAGGACGTCGACGATCCGTTCGGAGAACATCAGTTCCGTAATGATTTCCGCCTGCTTGACGGTGGTTGACGGCAGTATCGAAAGCCCGGTGCTCTGATCCGTCAGAATGGCCTGCTCCGGGGAGGCCCGTCCCATGGCAACGTCCAGCAGCCCGATTTCGGCGCGCGGGCACAGCGCGCGCGTCAATTGCGGGTTGCGAAGATCACCGTCGATGAGAAGGGTTCGAATCCCCAACGTCGCAAGCGACTGCGCAAGATTGGCGGCGAGCGTGGTTTTTCCCTCATTGTCGAGTGCGGAACTGACGAGCACGACCTTGACCGGTTGAGCCCGCATCGTGCGCTGAAGCGCAAGGCGAATGGCGCGGATCGCTTCCGCGAAAAATGTGCCGGGCTCGTCGATCGCATAGCGCATCAAGGGCGGCTGCAGTGCGGCTGGCAGCAACTTCACGGTCTTTGGGTCGTAGCGCTCAAGTTCGTCTCGTCCGCGACGGGCGAGGCCGGCAAGCTCACGCGTGCCGATCAACGGCACGGCTGCAAGCGCCGGCACGCCGGAAATGGATTCGGCCTGTTCGAGGGTCTTGATGCGGCCATCGAGATAGTCGGCGAGGAACGCCAGGACGCTGCCGCCGCCGAGGCCGAGCATCACCGCCAGGCCCAGGATCAGCATGGTCTTTGGCGAAGACGGACGAATCGGAATGCTGGCCTTGGTCACAATCCGGGAGTCCGGCATCTCAAGGCTCTCTTGCGCAGTCGTTTCCTTCGAGCGCGCCAGATAGGACTCGTAGAGTGTACGGTTAGCCTCGGCCTCGCGCTGCAATTCATGCAGCCGCACCTGGGCCTGCCCCGAAGAAGTCGACAGACCTTGAAGCTGGTCGAGGCTCTGTTGCAACGAAGCTTCGCGGGAACGCGCGACGTCGTAATCATGCTGAGTGCTATCCAGGATTCGTCGGATTTCCTCGTTGATGAGCCTTTGGGTGTCTTTTAGCTGCGCGCGTATGTTGGCGACGAGGGGGTGACGCGGGCCGTATTTGCTCGACAGATCGGCTTCGTTCTTGGCGATATCGGCATATTGCGTGCGCAGCTTCGTGATCATGTCCGATGTGATGGCCGCGTTGATGCCGCCCGGGTCGCCGCCGGCCTTGGCGATCTGCTGCACCTGGTCGTATTTCGCGCGCGCTTCAGCGGTCTGCACGCGGGCGACGATCAGCTTGTTGTTCAGATCGCCGAGTTGCTGGTCGTTCACCGTGACGCCCTGCGCCACGGTCAGATTGTTCGCGGAGCGGAAATCCTCAACCGCCTTTTCCGACGCCACGACCCTGGATCTCAGGTCGTCGATCTGGCCCTTGAGCCAGTTGGCTGCGATCCGCGTCGCGTCATATTTGGCGCGTACCTGTTCCTCGAAATACGCATCCGCAATGGCGTTTGCGATGGTCGCTGCCTTTTGCGGGGATTCCGAGCTGATCTTGATATCGACAAGGAAAGTGGTTCCCTGCCGGGTGACCTTCATCCGTCTTTGCAGGATCTCCACGGACCTTGAACGTGCGGCATCTTCGGGGTTCGCCCCGTCCCTATGGCCGCTGCTGCTGAAGAGCCGCCTGATCGGGTCGAGCATGCCGGGGGTCGGCATGAACTCCGGGTCTTCCGTGAGTTTCAGCTTGCGCACTACGCGATCCAGGATCGCAACCGACTGGATCAACAGCGTCTGGCTTTCGATAGTCGCATCGTCGGTGCCGAAGTTCGAGAGCACGGACTGGTTGGTTTCGACGACATTGGCTCGGCGGGGATCGACCAGCACCGTGGATGTCGCTGTGTATAAAGTGCTGACCATCATGAGATAGACGAGCGCCAATCCGGCCAGAACAGCAGGGGGCAACGCTACCAGCCGGTAGCGTCGGCGCAGAATGCGGCCCATTTCGCGCAAGTCGACGGTCGGCTGCTTCCATCCTCCGGCGACGTTTCCGGTGGTTTCCTCTTGTGCCGGATATGGCTGGTCAGAACTGCGCTGTAACATTCAACCCCACCAGATGTTTGTCGAAGCTGAAGACAGGGATATCGCTGTCACGCGCGGTGTACCGGTAATAAACCGCAACGGAGGCGAAACGGTTCATCAGATATTTGACGCGGGCGTCCGAGGTCAGGACGTGATCCTTGCGCAATTGCCCGAAAAAACGATCGCTTTCATACCCTCCGGCGAGTGACACAATGACATTGCGGCGCAACTCGTAATCGAGCCCGAGCTGTACGGCATTCGCGAGCACACCGTTGGCGCTGGTATCAGATGTTTGCGTGACCAACTGCTCGGCCTTGAAATGGACGTCGAGCAGGCGGGTCGGCCGCCAGATCAGCCTGGCGCGGTAGGAGGGTCCGTCGACTGTCCCGATTGTCGGATCGTCGAAATGCTGTTGCACATAGCCCACACCGAATTCGCCGCTTATCAGGTTGGTCAACCCGACGGTGACCCCGGATAGCGCTCGATAACCCTGCGAATTGAGGGTTTGGCCAGGGAGGCCGCGGATGTCGCGTTGATTTCCCTCCACACCGGTAAACCAGCCGAGTGTGGAGGAGAACGCGTAGTCAATCCGGCCATGAAGGGCATAAATCTGGCCGTCGAGGCTGCTCTGATCAATGACGGTTCCATTCTGCGCCAGCGTCGTTCCGTAGTCGTAGGAATCGGTACGGAAGCCGATCGATGCCGCCAGCCGATTGAATTCCTTTCGGATGCTGACGTCGCCGGAAAAAAGATTGTAGGGCGTTGGCTGTACCGCGTTGGCTGGCGAACTCAACGTGCCGACGCCGACATTCAGATGGGCGATCTGGAAGCTGGTCAGGACGGCAAGGTCACGGCTGATGTCAAACCAGCCACCGCCCTTGAGGCTGGCGTTGTTCTGATCGAGGCCGGGATTCGCATTATAGAGTATCGACTGTGCATCCAGGGTGAGGTCGATGCCGTGCCGCTCCCAAAGCGTATGCGCGCGCAACGAGGGTTCGATCACGGCCGCGATGTCCGAACGTTGCATGGTGTTGGAAGAAAAGACGTTGCTGTCATAGAAGCCGCCCGTCATCAGCTTCGGATTGAACATCCATGAGCCGGCGCGGATGCCGACCGGCTCGTATCCGGGTTGCTGGCGATTCTTCACGGGCGTGTCCTCGGGCGGAACCTGTTCGCGGCTATCCGGATCTGTCAGGTCTGGCCGGGCTGACGGCTCGAATATCCGTTGTGCGTTCCATGGCGGGGTCACTTCCTCATTTGTCGACGGGATCACCTGTGCATTGGCTGGAGTCACCAGGCCGAGCATGATCGCGGCCGCTGGCCCCGGTGCGATCTTGAGGCCGCCTCGGCGCAACGCGGTTGCGGAACGAGAGACCGCGCGGCGCTCCTCAGTCGCGTCCAGCCAAGAAAATGCAAACGCACACATCACTCGTCCTTTGTGGGAAGCGACCGTCACCGACACCGTTCACCCCTGTCGATGCATCGTCCGCTGCACAAAAAACCACCGTGAGCCGCCCACCAAGACAGCAGCCATGCTGTAGTCCATAGTCATCGGCATCACAGAACATAGTGTAGTCAGATCGGAAGGCTTCTTCTTGTTCGTGCAACGCGAGCAATGAGAAAAAGTTTTCTGCGTCGCGAGAAAATATACGCACCGCAAAAAGACGACACTATGGCAACGCGTGTGACTCCGCCGCGCGATGAACACGGACGTCGCAATCGCGACACACGAGCGCACAATATCGAGTGCGAAACCCGCGTTCCGCGATGCGAATGTTGTTACTTGGAAAATTTATAGCGTGCGCTTTTTCAACGCCGCGGTGAATTCGCCGACGCTTGTGACTGAATCCATGAGAATGATGAGTTCAACATCGGTATGAGTCGCTCACTCTGCCTTTCGACAGTACAAACGCCACTACGCGCTACAGTTGTAACTTTATCGGGCCGGGTCGGAGGGGAGGTCAGGGCTCGCTATGGCGACGCGAGGAAATCCGTAAGCCTCTGACGATGGCTCTCTTGAACAACCGCCGAGGCCTTTCGAACAATACGCTGAAGGCAAAAGCGATCAGGATACAAAATGCGCTCAAGCCCATGAATTCCAAGACAATTCGTGGCGTAATCGAAGTGTAGCGTACCTCGTGACGCCCGGCGTTCAGCACCAGGTAGACGTAGAGTTTGATCAGCGGATAGTGGGTGACATACAAGGAGAACGAAAGGTCTGCGAACCACCGGCTACAATTGGCGAAATAGTTTGCAACCGTTGCGCGAATACCACACTGGGGCATGGGGCGATTAAAAAATGTCACTAACAGGAACGAGAATCCAGCAGCCAGGAATAGATCGCGGAGCCAGAAATAGTTTTTGCTGAGTTCGAACCTACCGAACAGAAGCGCTGCGGCCACCATCAACAACGCCAGCCAGCGCAAACGCTGGAAGTTACCCGGCACGAACCAGAGCGCAGCGCCGACGAGCCAGAACGGAAAATCGAAAACAATGTTGGTATCATCCAGCGGCGCAAGGCTTAGAGACAACACGCCAACGAGCGTCACGCACAGTAATGAGATGGCCAGCCAGGCGGAGAATACGCGCGAAAAGGCGGCAACGACTACTGGAAAGGCAAAGTAGTAGACGACTTCATTTGAAATGCTCCAGAGCGGCAGATTGTTACAGAGCGGCTTGACCGCAAAATTCTGAATGGCAAGTGCGTTGCCAAGAACTGTCACAACAGTGTCGGAGCACCCGGGCAAGGGCGCCGTGTGCTGAAGAACGGCTGAAAAGGCGGTTGCTGCAATCAGCACCGGTCCGATTCTGACAGTGCGATCAATCCAGTAGGCCCAGAAATCGTCCGACGACTTCATATCCATTTTGAGGACGGCACCGCCAACCAGAAAGCCACTGAGCACAAAAAAGACAATGACGGCCTCGTGTCCGAATGTGGAAATCGTATAGACGGCTCTGGTGAGCCAATTGTGCACGTCCAGCGCATCATACGGGACAGCAAGCGCCGTTCGAATATGGAAGAACAGGACCAGCAAAGCGGCAAGGGCGCGCGAGAAATTGAGCAGATGCGAGAGCGCCATCTCGGGAGCTAGCACGCCGGCACTGGTCTTCGGTGTCACTGGCATTCTGCCTATCTGTCCGTTTGTGGAAAGTTGCCGCAGGAGCAACCGGGCAAAAGAGATGGTTTTTCCGCGCGCACGAGCGCGCGACGGCCCTCGAAGCAAAAGAATGCGAACAGGCGCTAGAAGTAGCGCTCCGGAATCCGGATGTTGTCACCTGGAAAGACTGGAACAGGCGCATCGAGAGCGTAGACCTCTTCAGCGCCGCCACCCGATCGGCGCAGATAGACCTTGTTCTCATTGGCGCGATAGGTGAATCCCCCTGCGCTGGCGACAGCGTCCAGCACTGTCAGGCCAAGACGATATGGATACTCACCGCTCTTCTTGACCTCGCCGAGGATGTAGTAGGGCCTGTACAGTGCGATCTCGACGTTAACGCGCGGATCACGCACAATTCCTTTCGAAAGCGCCGACGTGATCGAACGCTCCAGTTGTCGCGTCGTCAGGCCGGCGGCTTTGATATGTCCCGCGAGCGGCACCGAAACCCCGCCGCCGCTGTCGATCTCGTATTCTCCGCTGATATCTGGCTCGCCGTAGACCTTCAGCCGAATTCTGTCGTTCGATCCAAGCACATACTTATCGGCCGATGCCGCCGGAAGCGCCGGTACTTGTGCCGAAGCCGGCGCTGCAAGTCGCGTGCCGGACACTGCGAGAAGAAAAAGAACGAAGAGAAACGATAGGCCAGAGGCCCGGATCAATTGTTGCTGCATGACTGCATCCCCAAACGTGGCGGTACACGAGTGCCCGTAACAGCCGCGGATGATAGAGAAGCAATCAAGGCAAAAAAATGTGAGAGGGTGGTTCCATCGCAGCGATCGTCTCGAACTTCGCTCGCGAAGCCACGGACTCTTTCACAAAATTAAAATGCTGGTGCCCTCGATCGCGATGCAGGTCAGAGTCCCCGTCTTCCATGCCCCGGTATCGATGTTGATGCGATTGTGACGAATATCCGGATGCAGCACCGGCGTGTGGCCATGCACGATGAAGCTTCCGTGGTTCTGCGCCGAGTCGAGGAATTCGTGACGGATCCAAAGCAGATCCATTGCATCCTGCCGCTCGATCGGAATACCCGGCCGAACGCCGGCATGGATAAACAGAAAATCGCCGCAAGCGAAATGATAGCGCAGACATTGCAGGAATAGTCCATGCGCGCGGGGGAAAGCGCGGAGAAAGCGGCGATGCAGGTCAATTTCGGTTTCACTCCCCGCGCGAGGATGCACGCCATAGGAGGCGAGCGTCTGCATGCCGCCCAATTGGCGCCAGTAGTGAAGGGTCTCCGGGTCTTGAAGGAAATCTTCCAGTACGGCCTCGTGGTTGCCACGCAGGCAAACCGCGCCGTTTCTAACGAGACGGGCAGCAAGCAGATCGATTACAGTCTTCGACTGCGGACCACGGTCGATGTAGTCCCCGAGATAGACTTCGACCGCATGCGGGACCGGCCTGCGTCTGATGTCATCATCGATGCGGGCAATGATCTCGCTCAGCAAATCGGCGCGGCCATGGATATCGCCGATCGCATAGATGCGCGTGTCGGCCGGCGTTGACGCGGCGATGGATTGCGAATCTGCAGCGGATGGCGGTCGCATTGTGCAGAATCTTCGACCATGGAACCGCGGCGCGGTCAAATCGAAGGCGGGGCCGTGCGAGCCGTAGGTCGCACCGACGTGTTTTAGAAAAACACCAAGCAGATCAGAGCGGTAATCAGGATCCAGACAACCACGTTTGCAACAATGATACGATTCCTGAGCTTGCGGCCGGACGAAGAAGTGGGACCGTGCCGTTCCAGCACGTGTCTTTCCAGACGTTCAGCGATCATCAGCGCCTCCCTGGAAAAATCCTCAGAGACAAGCGACTCGTTAGCTGCGGTCGTTCGGGCCTTTTGAAGCGTTGCGACCATCGGCGCACTCGTGAGCGTCACATGCAGAAGCACGCAGACTACGAGGCGTCGTTTAGCTTTCAGTGAACAAAGTTGCTCAAAACGAGTGCGCAACTGTCGTCAATTGCATCAATGGGATGCTGCGCCTGTTCGATTCCAAAATCGAATCTATTCTCGAGTTGGTTCCAGAATTGCGATTCTGCATGGCAGCGTAGAGTTGTACGCAGCTCAATAAGCGAGCAACACGAGCTAAGCGCTTCGTAACAAGAACATTTTTCTGCGCCGCACAAACAGTATGTCATCGCACTGCAAAATTTCACGCGATGTTTCCGCTTTCCCGCCCTATTTAGTTCAAAGAGTTACGAAAGTTTTAACCAACGAGGTTCGGTAAGGTTCGGCTCGCGTTTCCAGTGATGTTGATTTTTTCGCGTTTGCGAAGGCTTCGACGGCGGTGGGAGGAAGCGTGACCCGAGTTGGTCGGCCTCCGTTTTCGATAGTCCCGGTTCCAGCAGAGAGGGAGAGCCATGGCCTCCATCGTTACGGCCCGCTTTGATCAGGACAACGTCAGGCCGCTCTGGAGAGATCGGACCCACATATCGGTGCGGCCCGTGGAATATGCCGGCTCCAGCGCTTATAGCGCGTACAAGGGTCGGCGTCGTTCGCGGCGCCTCACGAGGAATGAGCCCTCTGCATCGATTGAAAAACGGATTTTTGACATCGTCGTTGCAAGCGGCGCGCTGCTGTTTTTTGCCCCGCTGTTGATCGCCATCGCGGTAGCCATCAAGGTTACGTCGCCGGGACCGGTGTTGTTTCACCAGTACAGGTACGGGTATCGAAATCGCCGTTTCAAGATCTACAAGTTCCGTTCGATGCGAACCGATGCCGGTGATGCGCGCGGCGTGAAGCAGACGGTGCAGGGCGATGCCCGGGTTACGCCGATCGGGAGAATTCTGCGGAAGACCAGTCTTGATGAAATTCCCCAGCTTATCAATGTGATTAAGGGCGACATGTCGCTGGTCGGGCCGCGGCCGCACGTTCCGGGCATGCTCGCCGCCGATCTGCCTTACGAACATCTTGTGCCCTACTACTTCCAGCGGCATACGGCCCGGCCGGGAATTACCGGTCTTGCCCAGGTGAACGGCTGCAGGGGCAGCACGGTTGAACCAAGTCGCGCCATCTCTCGGATCGATTACGACCTCGACTACATCGAGAAATGGTCGTTGCGCATGGACATCATGATCCTCGTGCGCACGGTCCGCAGGGAGTTCCTGTCGGGCAGCGGCTTCTGACCAACTTCAACACCGATGATTCGTCGATTCGTGGGGGCGACAAGATGATGCAGGTTAACGGCCGTATAGTGCCGGTTCTGTTGTCGGGCGGCACTGGTTCGCGGCTGTGGCCGCTCTCCCGCGAAACCTATCCCAAGCAACTGCTTTCGCTGCTCGGCGAGAAGACATTGCTGCAACAAACCGCGCTGCGAGTTGCTGATCCGGTATTGTTCACCGATCCCATGGTGATCGCAAATGCGGAGCATCGCTTTGCCATCGGCGAGCAATTGCATGCTGTGGGGGTTTCAGACCCGACCATCGTGCTCGAGCCGTTCGGGCGGAATACCGCTCCGGCTGTTGCGATCGCAGCGCTTCTCGCCAGCGAAGCAGATCCCGATGCGGTGATTCTGGTGATGCCGGTCGACCACTGGGTGCGCGACCATGCGGCGTTCCGAGCTGTTGTTTCGACCGGCCTGCCGGCGGCGCGGCATGGGCGGTTCGTTCTGTTCGGGCTGCGTCCTACCGCGCCCGCAACCGGGTTTGGCTACATTCGGAGGGGCGATGGACTCCCGACCTTCCCCGATGTCCATGACGTCGCCGGCTTTGTCGAAAAGCCTGACCGGGCGATGGTGGAACGCTTGCTGGCCTGCAACGAGCACCTTTGGAACAGCGGGATATTCCTGCTGCCGGCACGCCTGTTCATCGACGAACTCGCGCAACAGGCACCGGAAATTCTGGCGGCGTGTCGAAAGGCACTGGCAGGGGCGACCCGCGATCTCGATTTTCTTCGTCTCGAGCAAGGCGCCTTCGCTACATGCCCGTCGATATCGATTGACTATGCCGTCATGGAAAAAACCGAGAGGGCCGTGGTCGTTCCGGCCGCTTTCGATTGGAGCGATATCGGAAGCTGGTCCGCGTTGTGGAACATGAGCGACAAGGATCAGGCCGGCAACGTGGTTATCGGCGACGCGGTCATGGAGGATGCGTCGGGCTGCTACGTCCGCGGTGACGGGCAACTCGTTGCAGCGCTCGGGGTCGAGGATCTGGTCATTGCCGCTTCCCCGGATGTCGTTCTCGTGACCACCCGTGATCGCGACCACGATGTCGGCAAGCTGGTCGAACGTTTGAAAGCCAACGGTCACCGTTCAGCGACCCAAACCCACAGCGTGCATCGGCCGTGGGGATATTATCAGTCGATCCATGCCGGCGAACGGTTTCAGGTCAAGCGCATCACCGTCAATCCCGGTGCGAAGCTGTCGCTGCAGAAGCACTTTCATCGCGCCGAGCATTGGGTCGTGGTTAACGGAACCGCGATCGTCACGCGCGATGACGAGGAAATCCTGCTGCGCGAAAACGAATCGGTTTTTGTGCCGCTGGGATGCATGCACCGCCTGGAAAATCCGGGAAAAGTCCCGCTCAATCTGATCGAGGTCCAGTCGGGTTCTTATCTCGGAGAGGACGACATCGTTCGGGTACAGGATATCTACCATCGGGTCTGAAACGCCGATATCGGGTTTCAAAATCTGCCGCGAAAGTGGCCCGCACTACACGACGATCAATGTGCGAACACGGGGACCGCGGATGAGCGCAAAGCAGCAAGCCAAGGAATTGTTGAAGAATGCCTTTCCGTCGATGTGGCTGCACTGGCATTTCATGCACCGCCCGAAATCGGCTGAGCGAGAACTCTCCTATCTCGGCAAGGTTATTCCCGAAGACGCCGTCACAGTCGACGTCGGAGCGAATTGCGGCTTGTACACGCGGCGGTTGGCGCGTCTTTCCAGGCAGGTCCACGCGTTCGAGCCGACGGTGCAGATGGCCAGGCTTCTTCGCCGAACATCGCCTCCCAACGTGAGCGTTCACGAGATTGCCCTGTCGGATCACAACGGTGACGCAGAGCTGTTCATCCCGGAGGGGGACGATGGACTGGTGTACGGCCTCGCATCACTAGAGCCGAGGGCCGAACCGGCGGCGAAGCTCCTCTCGACCCATGTGCCGACGGCACGACTGGACGCGGTGATCGATCAGGATGTGGCATTCGTGAAGATCGATGTGGAGGGCCACGAACTGAACGTTCTCAATGGCGCGATCGAACTGCTCGATCGCTGCCAGCCGGTGTTCCTTGTCGAGGCGGAAGATCGCCATCGCACCGAGGCCACGCGATCGGTGTTTGAGTTCTTCCGAAGCAAGTCCTATCGCGGCTTCTTCCTGAAGGACAATGACGTGGTTGCCGTCGAGGAATTTCGCCCTGAGCATTTGCAGGATACCGGCGCGCTCTGCCCGGACGGCGGCCGCAAGAGCGGACATCCCTACGTCAACAACTTCTTCTTTTTCCCCCCACACCTCGATGGAGAATCAATGCTGAGCAGCTAGATCAGCGATTTTGAAATTCGAATCATATCAAGCGGCCTTGTCAAGTTTGTAGGTCCAAGTGTGGACGACGGGATCGCGATTGAAGAAGTCGAT